>Ga0208717_1000061_pt1 | contig 68774 bp, 53 predicted proteins | sample NGESurF53shallow_FD_184489 | JGI IMG/M metagenome (GOLD analysis project Ga0208717, IMG submission 184489) | Arctic peat soil microbial communities from Barrow, Alaska - NGEE Surface sample F53-3 shallow (SPAdes) | ecosystem: Environmental > Terrestrial > Soil > Wetlands > Peat ... | reverse complement strand
CCTGGGGATAGAGCGCGCCAAGCTGGATGCGCTGGTCTTCCCCGGCAGCGCGGGCGCGGCGCCCGTGGCGGGGGTGGTGTGAGGCGCGCGCGAAAGCGGTTCGAACCCCAGCGGCCCAAGCAGCGGGCCGCGCCTCAGTTGGAGAACAGGGCGCGCGTCATCGGCCCGATTCGGGGAATGTCGCGGACGGCGCCGGCCGCGTCTATGAGAGTCTTGCGTTGCGAGGCGCTCAGCCGATCCAGCCCCTCACCCTGGAAGAAGGTCATGGCCTTGAGGCTTTCGGCCGGTTGAAAGATCGCGCCGTACATCGCCCTGGCGATTCCCAGTCCGAGCGACAGGCTGATCCCCGCCTCGATCATGGCCGCGAGATCCTGATAATCTCGGGCTTCCACGCGCTTTTGCAGGACGACCAGCTTGGTCGCCATGAGATCGTCCAGGGAGGCGACCCGCAATATTCCATCGTCGGTGGAGAGGGGCGGGTTGAACCGGCCAAACTCGAGTCCGCCAAAGAAGGACAGCTTAACACCCGCCGCGCCGGCGCGCTTGGCGGGCGTCAGCACCATGAGAGTGTTGGGCTCCGATTGGACGATCAGGCCGGCCGCGAGGAATGAAAGCGATGCGGCCAGCTCGAGGGGGTCGAACGGCAGGTCGGTGAAGAAGTCGAAATCGACCGAGGTCCGATGGCCGAACTGCAGGGCGATGGCCGTTCCTCCGTAGAGCACGAACCCGCGCTCGGTGACCGCGCGCAAGGCCGGCCAGAGATCTCGCCGCGGCTTGGGCAGGATGGAACGGCGCGGCTTGAACCCTCGGCTCAAGACGCCGCCCGGATCGGCATTGCCGGCGGCGATTGTTCGCTGGACGCCAAGCCGAGGCGATAGTGCCAATAGGACCAGGATTTGCCGTTGAACTGGCCGGCGGCGGCGCCTTGCAGAACCTTCCGCAGACGGGCTTCTCCAACCTGGCGGGCGAGCGCCTGAACGTCATCGAAGTCCCCGACGTTCATTACCTGGGCGATCAGGCGATCAGACGCGGCGACCGCCTCGTCGGGGCCTCGCCACCATACATAGCGGGCGGCCAGGCGGCGAAAAAGAACGGCGCGATCCGCGTCCGCCATCACCGGCGCGGTAGTTTCAAAAGCGGAGCGATCGACCGCCTCGTTCGCCATGAGCCAACGATACGCGGCGGCGCCGCTCCGTTCAAGCTAATTGCGGCGACACGATACTTACTCTCCAGCACGGATTGCCGGGATTAAAGCTGTCGCGGGCGATAAATATTGTATCCCTCAATTCGACCGTGTCGTGAGGGGCCGACGCCGCGTGAGGCGACCCGCTTGACCGGCGAGGCCGCGCGGGCGCACGCTCCGCCCTGAGGGAGGCGGGGGGTGGCGCAGACGGTGTTGAGTTTCGTGGCCGAGGTCGCGCCGCCGAGCGCGGAGCGGCTCATCGGGCTGATCGGGGCGCTGAAGGCGGCCGAGGAGGCGACGACGCCGAAGTACGACCGGCTAGCCCGAGCCGTTCCGCTCCTGCATTTTATGTCGATGACGGTGGCCGGCGACGACCAGTACGATCCTGTGTTCGTGCTCGAAGCCAACTTCGACGGTGCCCCCGCCCCGTTCTGGGCGCTGCTGGAAGCAGCCATCGGACCGCAACTGCGTGACATGCTGCGCTGCGCCAAGCCGCCGCCCGGCGCGGAGGCCCTGTTCGGCTCGGTAACGGCGCCGGGCTCGACCGCCGCCATCGCGCCGGTGCTGGCGGCCTGCACGGTGAGGCCGGCGGTCTTCCACCAGGGGAACCGGGGCCTGGATCGCGGCCGCATCGAGCGGGAAGGCGCGCTGTTGGCCGCCGCGCGGGTGCTGGCCGACGATCCGGCCCTGCGCCGTCTCCCCACCCCCGCGATCCACGCCACCCTGCGCGCCGCCCTGGCCCCGAATTTTGCCTGGCTGGGCGACCCGCCCGCCACGCGGATCGGCGGGGTGGAAAACCTGGCGGACTGGGCGCGGCTCATCGCCTTTGGCGTGGTGGCGCTGATCGGGCTGGCGGCGCCCGGCGCGGTCCTGTTCGCGCTGCTGGGCGGGGCGTCTCTCGGCGGCCTGGCCGTGGCGGCGGCGCTGGGAGTGGCGGCCAGCGTGGCGGGGATGGCGATCTGGCTTCGACGGCTGGAGAAGGCTGATCCTTCGCACGACGCGCCGCCGGTCAACCTGGCCGATGAGGCGGCCATGGCCAGGGCCGAGGACCGCACCGTCCAGAACCACATGATCAGCCTCGTCCATGTGAAACCCGGAATCCTGCGCGCCGTGCTGATCCGGGCTGGGCTTTGGGGCCTGGGCCTTTATCTGCGGGTCGCCGCCCGCGACGGTTATCTGGCCAGCATGCGCACCATCCACTTCGCCCATTGGGCGCTGGTCGCCAACGGTGGGCGGCTGATGTTTCACAGCAACTACGACGCCAGTTGGGAGGCCTATCTCGACGACTTCATCGAAAAGGCCAACGTCGGTCTGACTCTGGCCTGGACCAACGCGGTGGGCTTTCCGGCCACCCGTTTCCTGATCCTCGACGGGGCGGCGCGAGGCGGCAAGTTCAAGGCCTGGGCGCGCCATTCGATGACCGAGAGCCAGCTGTGGTTTTCCGCCTACAAGACGTTCACGGTCAATCAGATCGAGCGTCAGACGCGGCTGGCCAAGGGCCTGCGGCGACCCGCCTTGAGCCAAAAGGAGGCCGATACGTGGGTTCTGGACCTGTAGCCAAGGCCGCCGTCTCGACCACGCCCGGCTGGGGTCTGGCGCCGGCGTGCGCGGCCCTGGCCCAAGGGCTGGTGGTCAGCCCGTTCGCCCATCTGCCGGCCGCCGAAGCGCTGTTTCTGGCCGTCCCGGCGGGGGCCGGCGGCGCCTGGCTCGGCGCCCTTCGCGCCCGCACCCCGATCACCAATGCGAGCGGCCAGACGCAGCCCTGCGCGGCGATCGCCTTCACCTGGAGCGGTCTGGCCGCCATGGGCCTGGACGGCGGCGCCCTGGCCAGTTTCTCCGACCCGTTCAGGGAGGGCATGCATCAGATCGATCGGCGCCGGCGGCTGGGCGACGACGGAGCCTCGGCGATCGACGGCGGCCCGACCTGGAGCGGCGGGGCGGACACCCGCATCGCCGTCCACGCCGTCCTGCTGCTCTACGCCGACGACGACGTGGCGCTGGACGCGGAATGCGGGAAATCCGAGGGCGCCCTGGTCGGCGCGGGGGTGACAATCCCCCGCCGCGTGCGTCTTTCCCTGCGCCTGGACGAGCACGGCATATCTCGGGAACATTTCGGCTTCGCCGACGGGATTTCACAGCCGCTGCCGTTTGGGCCGGCGATCCGCGCCTCCGGCGGCGCGCCGGCCTCCAAGGACCCGTGGCATGGCGTGGCCGCCGGCGACATCCTGATGGGCTACCCGGACGCCCACGGCGAACTGGCTGGCGGGCCGTTGGTGAGCGAACCGGGCGGCTTCCTCGATCTGGGCGCGAACGGCAGCTATCTGGTCGTCCGCGAACTTCGCCAGGACGTGGCGAGGTTCTGGGCCTCGATGGACGCCGCCGTGATCGCCGCCGCCGATCCGGTTCCGGAAGCCGACGGCCTCGCCGCCAAGGCGATCGGCCGGGGCATCGACGGCGCGCCCCTGGCGCCGGGCGCCCCTTCCGCGGCCGGGACCGGCCAGCCGGCCAACGCCTTCGGCTACTTCCAGGGCGACCCGCACGGCTTTTCCTGCCCCCTTGGCTCGCACGTGCGGCGCGCCAATCCCCGCGACGGCCTGGCCCGCGACGCCGCCGGCGCGCCGGCCATGCTCGAGTTTTCGAACCATCACCGTATCCTGCGCCGCGGCCGCAAGTTCGGCCCCGACATCGCCGACCGGCGGATCGACGACGGGGCGGAGCGCGGCCTGCTGTTCATGTGCCTGGCCACCGACCTGGCGCGGCAGTTCGAGTTCGTGCAGCAGAACTGGCTGTTGAACCCGGCCTTCGCCACCCTGTTCGACGAGACCGACCCGATGCTGGGCCCTCAGGGACCCTTCACCCTTCCCGCCCTACCCCTGCGCCGACGCGTGGCCGTGGAGACCTTCGTGCGCTTCGCCGGCGGCGAATATTTCTTCCTGCCCAGCCTGCCGACGCTGGATTATCTGGAGGGGCTGGGGTGAGGCTGGGGCGAAGAACGGGCGACTCGCGTGGTGCTTGAAACTCGACCGGCACATCCATAATATGCCGATGTTACGGAGATTTTGGATGGCCATCACCGCCCCGTCGACAGAAGTTCAGAAGAACTTCGGCGCCTTCCACGACAGGGCGATGCGTGAGCCGGTACGGGTGACCAAATACGGGCGCGAAACGGTTTTCATGGTCGCCGCCGAGACCTTTCACGCCCTTAAGCAGGGGCAGCGGCGGGCCGTGGCGTCGTCCGACCTTACCGACGAGGAAGCGGCGCTGATCGAGGCGGCCGAAATTCCGGTGGAGCATCGCTACAGCGTGAACGACCTGGACTAGCGGGGTGGCCTTCCCTGCCCCGGCGCCGGGTCTGGTGATCTCCTACGCCTACCTTTGGCGGGACCAGCATGCGGCGGGCGCGCGGGAGGGGCGCAAGGTTCGGCCCAGCGCCATCGTCATCGCCGCTCTGGATCAAGATGGCGACACCGTGGTCTATGTCGCGCCGATCACACACCAACCCCCCGATGACCCCCGCGCCGTGGAATTGCCGGGCGCGGTCAAACATCGACTGGGACTTGACGCGGCGCGGTCATGGATCGTCACGGCCGAACTCAATCGCTTTATGTGGCCAGGTTACGATTTGAGGCCGGTTTCGCGCGACAAACCCGACGTGTTTCAATGGGGCTTTCTTCCGGTCGAAATCCTGGAGGCGGTGAAGCGCGCCGTTCTCCTGCATCGGCGGGGCGGGGACCTGACCGTGACCGGGCGCGAATAGGAGCCGCGGAGACGTGGTGGAAATCGATCTGCTGAGCCCGGCGAGCTTCGCCGCGGGGCAGCCGCACGGGCAGTTCCGTTGGCTGCGGGACAACGATCCGGTCCGCTGGCATCCCGAGCCCGACGGGCCGGGGTTCTGGGCGGTGACGCGCTACGCGGACGCCTGGGCGGTGGACCGCGACTTCCAGACGTTCTCTTCCGAGCCGACCATCATGATCGCCGATCCGCCGGAGGGTCAGCTCCAGGCCTTCGGCGGCTGCAAGATGATGCTGATGATGGACCCGCCGGCCCACACCGCGTTTCGCAAGCTGATCCGGGCCGAGTTCACCGCGCCCACCGCTCGCCTGCGCGCCGCCCGCATCGCCGCGCTCGCCGGCCAGATCGTCGATGGCGTGATCGAGGCGGGCGAATGCGACTTCGTGGCCGACGTGGCCGGCGAGATGCCCTCGTTCGTCATCGCCGAGCTGATGGGCCTGCCGGCGAGCGACGGGCGCGAACTCTACAAGCTCACCGAGATCATCCACACCGCCCCCGAGGCGTTGGCGCCGGGCGCCGGGGGCGCGGCGGTGGCCGCGATGTTCGAATACGGCGCGCGGGTGATGGCCGAGAAGCGCGCCCGGCCGGGCGAGGATCTGGCCAGCAAGCTGCTGGCCTGCGAGGTCGATGGGCGTCGCCTCGCCGACATGGAATTCCTGCTATTCTTCCTGCTGCTGGTCGATGCAGGCGGCGACACCACCCGCAACCTCTTGTCGGCCGGCCTGCTGGCCCTGATGGAGCATCCCGGCCAGATGGCCTGGCTGAAAGGCGACCTCGACGCGCGCCTGCCCGCCGCGCGGGAGGAATTGCTGCGCTGGACCAGCCCGGTGATCTACATGCGCCGCACGGCGCGGCGGGACGTCAGCCTGGCCGGGGCGGCCATAAAGGCCGGCGACAAGGTGGTGATGTATTTCGGCGCCGCCAACCGGGACGGCGCCAAATTCGCCGACCCCGACACCCTGGATTTGGCCCGCGATCCCAACGAACACATCGCCTTCGGAACCGGCCCGCACGGCTGCCTGGGCCAACACATCGCCCGCGTCGAGATCGACGCCATGCTGCGCGAGGTGCTCTCGCGCATGGACGGCTTCGAGCTGGCCGGCCCCCTGCGCTGGCTGGAAAGCAACTTCATCTCCGGGCCGAAGACCCTGCCTCTGCGGTTCAGGGCCGGCCAGCGGCGGTAGGCGCCGAGATCGGGGCCGCCGGTCAGGCGATATGCACCCTGGGCGTGATCAGCATGGTGATGGGCGTGTGCCAGGTCTCGGCGGTCAGATGCCCCTGAGCGGCCGCGCCCGCCGCGAAACCGGCCATGGCGCTCACGAACTGGTGGGGCGAGGCCGCCGCGGGCGGGACTACCAACGCCGCGCCCGAAGGGGTGACGGTGACCGCGATGCTGGCCGGAGCGGCGGCGTTGCCGAGGCTGTCGGACGCGGTGAGGTTGATCGTGTCGTTGGCCGCCACGGAATCGGTGTCCTTCAAGGTCGCCAGATCGCCGTTTACCTGGGTGAGGGAGCCGGTGACGGTCAGGGTGGTCGTGCCGCTTCCGGTGATTCCTTTTCCTTTCGCCGACAGCAGTCCGTTGGTGTCGCTCAGGACGGCGGTGAAGGTCTCGCCGGCGGTATCGCCGCTCTCCGAGAGGCTGACCCCGGCGATCGCCGTCCCCTTGCCCTGCTTGACCGTCGCGGTGGCCGGCGCGGCGATGACGGGCAGGCCGTTGGTGGTCACCGCGATGCTGGCGGGCGCCGCGCTGTTGCCCCGGCTGTCGGTGGCGCCCAGGGTGATCGTATCGGCGCCCGCCGCGGCTTCGGTGTCCTTCAAGGTGGCGAGATCGTCGTTCACCTGGTCGAACGAGCCGGTGACGGTCAAGCTGGTGGTGCCCGACCCGGTGATTCCCTTACCCGTCGCGCTGAGCAGCCCGCTGGTGTCGGTCAGGGTCACGGTGAAGGTCTCGCCGGCGGTGTTACCGCTCTCCGACAGACTGACCCCCTTGATCGCCGTCGTCTGACCCTGGCCGACGATGGCGGCGGCCGGAGCGGCGATGACGGGCAGGCCGTTGGTGGTGACCGTGATGGTTTTGGGCGCGGCGCTGTTGCCCAGGCTGTCGGTGGCCGCCACGGTTATGGTGTCTGTTCCGGCCGACGCCTCGCTGTCCTTCAGCTTCTTCAGGTCGGCGTTGACCTGGGAGAGCGAGCCGGTGACGGTCAAGCTGGTGGTGCCCGACCCGGTGATTCCCTTGCCCGTCGCGCTGAGCAGGCCGGTGGCGTCGCTGAGCGTCACGGTGAAAGTCTCGCCGGTGGAATCGCCGCTCTCCGAGAGCTTGACCCCGGCGATCGCCGTCATCTGACCCTGGCCGACGGTGGCGGCGGCCGGAGCGGTGATGATCGGCAGGCCGTTGGTGGTCACCGCGATGTTGGCGGGCGCCGCCTTGTTGCCCAGGCTGTCGGTGGCGTTCACATGAATGGTGTCCGTCCCCGAGGCCGCTTCGCTGTCGCTGAGCGTCGCAAGGTCGGCGTTCACCTGAGAAAGCGAGCCGGTGACGGTCAGGCTGGTGGTGCCCGAGCCGGAAACGCCGGTCCCGGTCGCGCTGAGCAGTCCGGCGCCGTCGGTCAGCGTCACGGTGAAGGTCTCGCCGGAGGTATTGCCGCTCTCCGAGAGCTTGACCCCGGCGATCGCCTTGGGCTGACCCTGACCCAGAGTCTCGCTCGCCGGCGCGGTGAGGACCGGCAAGCCATTGGTGGTGAGCGCGATGGACGCGGGCGCGGCGGCGCCGCCGTTGGAATCGGTCGCGCCGAGGGCGATCGTGTCCGATCCGGCTATCGCCTCGTTGTCCTTGAGGATGGCCAAGTCTGTGTTGACCTGACCAAGCGAGCCGGTGATCGACAGGCTGGTCGTCCCCGAGCCGGTGACGCCGGCGCCGGTGTCGGTGAGGATGCCGGAGGTGTCCGACACCGTGACCGTGAAGGTCTCGCCGCTGGTGACGCCGCTTTCCGAGAGACTGAGCCCGGAAAGGGTCGTGGTCTGACCTTGGCCCAGAACGATCGACGTCGGCGCCGTGAGGCTCGGCGGGCCGCTGATGTTGAGGGCGATGGTCTTCTGGCCCGCGACTCCGCCGCGACCGTCGTTGGCGTTGACCTTGATGGTGTCGGATCCGACATGGTTCTCCGTGTCCATCAAGGTCGCCAGATCCGCATTCACCTGGGAGAGCGAGCCGGTGATGGTCAGGTCCGTGGTGCCGGAGCCGGAAACGCCGGCCCCGGTCGCGGACAGAAGGCCGACGCTGTCTTTGAGCGTGACGGTGAGGGTCTCGCCCGCCCCCACCGCGTCCGGGTCGGCGATGCTTACGCCCGGTATGGAGGCCGCGTGTCCTTCCGAGATGTTCTGCGCGCCACCGACGGTGATGACCGGCGGGGCGTTGACGCTGACGTTGATGTTGACCGGCGTTCCCACGCCGGTGCGGCTGTCGCTGGAGGTGATGGTGATCTTGTCGCTGGGAATGGTGCTGTCGGTGTCGCTGAGCGTCGCCAGATCGGCGTTCACCTGGGCCACCGTGCCGGTGAGGGTCAGGCTGGTGGTGCCCGAGCCGGTGATCGTGCCCTGGCCGGCGGTCTGAGACAGCAGGCCGTTGGTGTCGGCGAGTTTGACCGTGACGGTCTGCCCGGCTCCAAGGGCGGTGGCTTCGGAGACACTGACTCCGCCGATCGCCATCGGCTGACCCTTCTGGACCAGCAGGTGAGACGGGGCGGCGACGACCGGCGGCGCGGACCCGTCGGTGGCGCCGACGACGAACTGGTCGGCGAAGCCGAAGCTGGGGGTCGCCGAGGTGACGTCGAGAACGACCTTCACATCCAGCGGCTGGCTGGAGTCGAAGCCTCCGGCGTCGATGGCGTTGTTGGAGAAGAAGCCTTCGGCGGCCGAGAGCGAGGTGAAGCTCTGGGTGAACTGGCTCACGCCATTGACGAGCACGGTGAACTTCAGGCTCGAGAAGTCGCCGGTGTCGCCGACGCTGCCGGTGACCGAAGTACCGGCCAAGCCGACGATCAGATGTCCCGAGATGATCGAACTGTTGAGGGTGAAGTCCTCGGTGGCGATGTATTCGTGCGATCCGTTCGCGGCGCCCGGGACGAACATGCCTTCGGTCGCCGCGCCGAACACCGCCGAGAACGGCGCGCCGAGGCCAAGGATGACGCCGGGACCGCTCGGCGCGCCAATGTTGGAATTGGCGGCGAAGATGTTGGAGACGTAGGTCGCGTTGGGATCGATCGTGCCGTAGGCGAAGGTCGCGCTTCCATTGAAGCCGAAGCCGTACGGATTGAGGGCGTTGGTGTCGGCCTGGACCTGGCCGCCGGTGACCGTGAACGGCGCCTGGGCGGTGCTGGAGAGGGCCGCGACGATCAGCCCGTGCGAACTGGTCGCGGTCGCCGTTTCCTGGCCCGCGGAGCCGGAGAGGATGGCTATGGCCTGAGCCTGCTGGCCGGCCGCCGTGGTCGCCTGGGCCGTGGCGCTGGCCGTTCCCAAGGTCGCGCCGCCGCCGTTGACCGCGGTGGCCGTGGCGTTGGCGACGCCGTTGACCAGGTCGGAACTGGCGGCCCTGGCGATGGCGGTAGCGTTGGCCGCGCCGCCGACGCTCGCCGTTCCGGCCCCGTTTCCGCCGCTGGCGGAACTGGTGGCGGTGACGTGGTTGGCGCCGGTGAGGTTCACCAGGCTCGTCCCCGCCCCGCCGGCCGAACCGGTCGCGCCGCCGCCACCCAGACCGCCATAGGCGCGGCCGACCCCGCCGACCGACGAGGCCTGAATGGCGTTGAGGGTATCGTCGAAGGTGAAGCTCGAATTGCCCGCGCCGCCGGTTCCGGCCGTTCCCGAATTGCTGTAGCCGCCGGACCCGCCGGTCGAGAGCTGCCGCAGATAGAGATAGCCGCCGGTGGTGACGCCGCTCACGGCGTTGGTGAGGGTGCTCGCGCCCCCCGCCGCCGCCGTCGCGCCGCCGTCGCCCGCGCCGCCCGCGCCGCCGCGCTGAATGGCGAAGGCGCGCGCCGAATGGCCGCTGGCCGCGGCCATGGCCCCGCTCGCCGAGCCGGCGGCCCCGCCAAGATTGCCGGCGCCCTGGCCACGGCCCCCCGATCCGGCGAACTGCCGGATATAGGCGTAGGCGCGGGCGCCGGTCGCTCCCGTCGAAGTCGCCGTCGCGGTGGCGCCCGTCGCCGAGCCGCCCGCGCCGCCGTTGCCGTTGTTGTAGTTGGCCCCGCCGCCGCCGCCGGTGACGAAGACCTGGGCGTCGACGTTGTCGGCCGCGGTGGTGGTGCTGGTGGAGACCTGCGACGCGCTCGCGTTTCCGCCCGTCCCGCCGGTCCCCGTGCTGTAGGCCCGTCCGCCAGCGCCGCCGTAGGCCCTGGCGCCTTGGCCGGCGCTGATGGCGTGCGACCCGGTAAGGGTGAGGCTCGCCGCCCCCACCCCGCCCGCCCCGCCGTTGCCGACGCCGCCGCCGCCGCCGGCCCCGCCGCCGGCGATGCTCAGTCCCACGACATTGGCGGCCCGGCCGCCGTCGGCGGTGCTGTCGTTGAAGGTGAGGTTGGAGGTCCCGGCCCCGCCCGTTCCGGCCAATCCGCCGGTGCTGTAGCCGCCGGTCCCGCCATTGGCGCGCTGGGCGAGCCGCGCATAGCCGCCGCTGGTCGTGTCGGAGACGATATTGGTGAGGGTGCTGGCCGCGCCCGCGCCGCCATTGGCGCCGTTGTTCCCCCGCCCGCCGGCCCCGCCGTTCTGCGTCGCGTCCGCATAGGCGTTGAAGCCCGAGGCCGTGGTGGTGGTGACGGTGGCCACGCCGCCGGCCCCGCCGCTCTTGCCCGCCGTGCTGCCATTTCCGCCGCGGCCGGCCGTGGCGACGGCGAAGGCGTAGGCGCGCTCGCTGGCCGAACTGGTCGTGGCGCTGGCCCCGGCCGTGGCCGCGCCGCCGATGGCGCCGCCGGCGGTTCCCGAGCCGATATCGCCGCCCTGGGCGCCGGTCGCCCGAGCGATGGCGCTGGCGCCGTGCGATCCGGTGATGGTGGTGGCGGCGTTGGCCGCCCCGCCGGCCGCGCTGGTGTTTCCGCCGCCGCCGGCCCCGCCGTAGCCGCGGGTTTCGGCGGTGAAGCCGTTGGCGTTCGACTTGTCGGTGTAGGTGAGGGTGGAGCTGGCCGATCCGGCCGCCCCGGCCTTGCCCGCCGTGCTGTAGCCGCCGGCCCCGCCGCCGGACTGCTGGAAGAGGTTCAGATAGCCGCCCTTGGTGACGCCGTGGACGGCGTTGGCGATCGAATCGGAGGCGCCGGCGCCGCCGTCGGCGCCGCTGTCGCCGCGCCCGCCCGCCCCGCCGCCCTGGACGACCCACGCTCGCGCGTTGAATCCCGTGGCGGTGGCGACCGTGCCGCCGCCGGCGGCGACGCCCGCGCCGCCCTTGTTGCCGGTCCCAAAAGCCCGTCCGCCCGAGCCGCCGCCGTTCAGGGCATAGGCGTAGGCGCGGCCGGCGGTGGAGGCGCCGGTCTGGGTCGCCGTGGCGTGGGCGCCGGTGGTCGCCCCGCCGGCCCCGCCGCTACCGTTGTTGTAGTTCACCCCGCCATTGCCGCCTACGGAGTAGGCGCGGGCATCGACGTTCGCGGTGGTGGTGGAGCTGGTCGATGTGACGACGCTCGAGGCGCCCCCCCCGACCCCGCCGGTTCCCGTGCCGAAGGCGCGGCCGCCGGCGCCGCCGACCGCCCGATCGCGGGTGCGCGTAATCGCGTTCGTCGCGGTCAGATAGAGCGTCGCGGCGGCCTTGCCGCCGGCCAGGCCATTGGCCGCGCCGCCGGACCCGCCGCCGGCGCCGCCGGTGGCCAGGCTGTAGCCGTAGAGATTGCCCGTGGTGGTGGTCGTCGTCGTCAGGCTCGATGTGGCCGTTCCCGCCTTGCCGCCGCCGGCGGCGCCATAGCCGCCGGCCCCGCCCTGAACGGTCTGGCGCACCTCGAAATATCCGCCGTTGGCCTTGCCGGTCGACGCGTTGGTGAGGGTGGCGTTGGCCCCGGCCCCGCCGGTCGCGCCGCCATAGCCATTGCCACCCGCGCCGCCGGTGGCGTAGCTCTGGGCCCGCGCCGCGAAACCCTTGGCATAGGCCGTCACCACCCCCGCGCCCCCGGCCGAACCGCCGGCCCCGCCGGCATTGCCGGCGCCCTGGCCCCGTCCGCCGGCCCCGCCGGCCGTCCCCGCCGAGGCGAGGGCGCGGCTGCCAGTGCTGGTCGCCTCGATGGCGTAGGCGTGCGCCTTGGTAGCGGCCCCGCCGACCCCGCCGGCCCCATTGTTGGCGTTGATACCGCCGTGTCCGCCGGTAGCGCTGGCCGTGACGTTGAGGCCAGCCGTCCCAGTCGTGGTGCTGGTTCCCGTGGAGGTGGAACTGGCCGTACCGCCGGCCCCGCCGGCCCCGGTCCCATAGGCCCGGCCGCCGTAGCCGCCGGTGGAAACGGCGTTGGCCGCCGTAATGGTGGCGATTCCCTGAGCGCTGACCGTGGACGTTCCCGCGCCACCGGCCTGGGCGTTGACCGCCTGGCCCGAACCGCCGCCACGCCCGCCGGTGGCGTTGCTGTAGACCCGCAAGTCGGAGGCGCTGCTGTCGGTCGGGCTGAGGGTGGAGGTTCCGGCCCCCGCCGTTCCGCCGCCCGCATCGCCGGCGCCGCCGGCCCCGCCGGTGGCGTACTGCCTGAGGAACAGATAGCCGCCTCGTGCCGTGCCGGTCGCCGCGTTGGTGAGGGTGCTGGACGCGCCGGCGCCGCCGACCGCCCCAGTCCCGCCGGCGCCGCCCGTCCCGCCGGTCTGGGTGACGCGGGCGCGGGCGTTGAAGCCGTTAGCCGTGGCCGTGGCCCCGGCGACCGCGCCCCCGGCCCCGCCGGCGTATCCGGTCCCCGTGCCCTGGCCGCCGGTCCCGCCGCCGGAATAGGACTTGGCGTAGGTGGCGCCACCGGTGTTGGTCGCTTCGGTCGCGGTCGCTGCGGCGGTGGTGACCGCGCCGCCGGCCCCGCCATTGCCGTCATTGAAATTACCGCCGCCTGTCCCGCCGCCCGCCGCCGCCTGGATGACGTTGGCGGACTGCGACCCGGTGGTCGTGCTCGTGCCCCGGGTGGTGGCGCTGGCCGCGCCGCCGGCCCCGCCGGTTCCGGTCCCGTAGGCCCGCCCGCCGGTCCCGCCGGTGGCGTTCGAAAGGACGTTGCCCACCGAGCCGACGCCGGTGAAGTCGGCCAGGGCGGTGGCCGAGCCGCCGACCGCCGCGGCGGCCGAGCCGCCGTCCGCCCCGCCCCGCCCGCCGGTTGCGTAGCTGTCGCCGCCGAAGTCGGCGGCCGTCGTGTCGCTGACGGTGAGGCTGGAGGCGCCATAGCCGGCCGCCCCCCCGGCCGCCGCCCCGGACCCGCCGCCGCCCGCCCCGCCGGTGACGCGCTGTTGAAGATAGAGGCGGCCGCCGGCGCTGCTGGTGCTCTTGCCGCTCGCGGCATTGGTGAGGGTGCTGTTGGCGCCGGCCCCGCCGGTGGCGCCGGTGTCGGCGTTGCCGCCGGCCCCGCCGGTCTGGTCGATCCGCGCGTAGCCCTGATAGCCCTTGGCGTAGGCGCTCGCCCCGCTCACCGTTCCGCCGGCCCCGCCGGTCTTGCCCAGCCCCGAACCTTCGCCGCCGGCGCCGCCGGTGGAATAGACCCGGGCGGCGACCTGCTGGCCGGTCGCGTTGGCGGCGGTTCCCGACGCGCTGTCATGGGTGACCGCGCCGCCGGCGCCGCCGTTTCCGTCGCCGCCATAGTTGCCGCCGCCATTGCCGCCGGTGGCTCGGTTCAGGTTGCGCATATAGGCGTTGGTGGCGCTGGTGACGCCGACGCCGGTGGCGCTGGCCGCGCCGCCCTGGCCGCCGGTTCCGGTCCCGTAGGCCCGGCCGCCGTTTCCGCCGTAGGCCTGTGTGTTGGCCGCCCGAACGAAGCCGATGCCGGTGGTGCTGTCGAAGGCGGTCGCCGCGCCGCCCGCGCCGGCGTTGGCGTTGCTCGCGCCATCCGTGCGGCCGCCGGCGCCGCCGCGAGCCTGGGAGTTGCCGCGCAGGTCGCCGGTGATCGCGTCGCTGGTGGTGAGGCTGGAGGTTCCCGCGCCGCCCGCCGCCCCGCCCGTATCGCCGCCGCCGCCGCCGCCGGCGCCGCCGGTGGCGGCCTGCGTCACGGTGAGATAGCCGCCGGCGGCGGCTTTGCCTGTCGCCGCATTGGTCAGGGTGCTGGCCGCCCCGGCCCCGCCGCTGGAGCCCTTGCCGCCGGCCCCGCCGGCCCCGCCGGTCTGGTAGACGCTGGCGATGGCGATATTGCCCTTGGCGTAGGCGGTGGTGTTGCTGGCGACCCCGCCGGCCCCGGCGGTCCCGCCCGGTCCATAGGCGGCGCCGCCCGCCCCGCCGGCCGCATGCGCCCGGCTGAAGGTCGTTCCCGTGCCGATCGCCGAAGTGCTGGCGCTCGCCGTTCCCCCGGTCCCGCCCTGGCCGCCGGCTCCGGGATTGGCGACGTTGTAATTGCCGGGCCTGCCGGCGCGTCCGCCGGCTCCGCCGATGGCGGTGGCGGTCGCGGTAAGGGTCGCGCCGGTGTCGAGGGTGAAGGTGACGTTGGCGACCGCGCCGCCGCCCTTGCCGCCATTGCCAGCCGTCCCGCCGGTTCCGGCCCCGTTGTTCGCGCCATTGCCGCCGTAGCCGCCCGCTCCGCCCGTCGCCTCGGCGGTATTGGTGGAGTCGCTCCCGTTGCCGGGGTTGCTGGCCAGGATATAGCCGCCCGCGCCGCCGTTCGTGCCCGGATTGCCCGGGTTGACACCGTTCGTACCGTTGGTTCCGGGCGTGCCGGTGAGATTCACGTCCGAGAACTGGATGGCCCCGATGGGGCGGCGCGCGTGCGAGCCCAACGCGTTCCGCGCGGTCTTGCGATTGAAGTCGGCCATGATCGCCCCCGTCGGGAAAAGATTAACAGTCTCTTTTACGCTGTAGTCGAAATCTCCCCGCCGCCTATGGTCCAAATGGACCGGTCGCGGGTGAAGTCGGCGTTGGTTCCATCACAATATCGTGATGAGAGGGCGATCAGATCCGGCGCGGCGCGGCTTTTGCGTGGCGCCGCGCCGGCCGCGAGGCGGACGGTCAGTGAACCGTGACGCTCACCGGCTGGGAGGCGACGCCGTTGGCGATGACGTAGAGCTTGGCCGGACCGGTCAGGATGGTCGAGGGCACGGCGAACTGCATCGACTCGTCGTGCGCGTTGGGCGCGACGGACATCTGGCTGAAATTGTAGCTGCGGGCGTAGAAGACATCGCCGGTCGCCGTGTTGACGATCTTCACGATCGGATAGTTGGTCGATCCCTGGGCGTCATCGCCGTAGTAGGCGCCCTGCGAGCGCCCGTTCAGCTGCTGGCCGTTGATCGTGTAGGATCGGCCCGCGGCCACGCGCGCGGGGGCCTGGAGGACGACTGGCGCCCAGGCGGCGATCGGACTTCCGGCGGGCGTATAGACTTCGGCGAAGGCGCTGAAATCGGTGGACAGAACCTGCCCGTTCGGCAGCACCAGGAAGTTGTAGTAGTAGGATCCCGACGTGCTCGCGCCGCGGACCGTGTCGGCGACCTGCACGATCTTGTTGCGCGGCCGAAATTCGAAAAAGTGGGTCGGCCGCTGGCCATAGCCGGAGCTGGCGGCGAACAGAATGGACCCATCGGGCAGCAGCGCGGCCGGCGCGTCGGCTAGCGTGCAAGCGGTCGCCCCGCCCACCCCGCACACCGCCGGCACGTCGGGACCGGCCGCCCAGGCGCCGGCCTTGGTGTCGTAGATGGCGGTGGGATCGGCGGTCGCTCCGGCCACGCAGCCGGTGTTGCCGCCAAAGGCGACCACCGTGCCGTCGCCGCGCAGCACGGCCGGGCCGATCTCATAGTTCCCGCATTGAGCGGGGTCGGGAAGGGAGGTCGGCGTCACGCCGGCGCTGCTCCATGTGCCCGCCCACGGAGAATACTGCTCGGCGTTGGTGGCGTTGCCGTTGGGGTAGGCGGTCCAGATATCGACGGTGAGGACATCGCCCTTCGGCAGCAGCTCATAGCCCTGCTCGTCCTGGTACTTTCCGCCGGCGTTGGGCGCGCCGGTCTTGGTCCAGGTCAGGCTGGTGGGGTTGAGCAGCGCATCAGCGGCGGGAAAGGCGCAGCACGAGGCGAGCATAAAGACGCCGTTGGATAGCACCACGCCCGCCGCATCGCCGATCATCTTCCAGCCGGGGCCGGTGGGCGCCTTCACCGGCGTCCAGGTATTGGCGAGCGGATCGTAGATCGCCCCCAGCCTCGTCCACACCCCGGTGTTCCCGCCGTTATATTCGCCGCCCATGATGATCGCCCGGCCATCCGGAAGCACGGCGGAGGCATGGTACTGCGGCGCGTATTGCGTCCCGCCGATGACCGGCAGGGACGCCATGTAATACCAGGCGCCGTCGGCGTAATCGCCCTTGGCGTCCGGGACCAGCCTGTACCAGTTGGGCGTATCGCACTCGTGCACCATCACCGTGGCGTCGGTGAGCAGGAGCGGATTGCACAAGCCGTTGGTCGGGCCCTTTGTCACCAACTGCCAAACGCCGCCGGAGGCCGACGGGGTCGATCGGGTCGGCTCCGCGCCGCCCTCGGGGGCGTCGACGGCCAGGCGAGGCAGGCCCGCGACGAATTGCGCCCAGGCCTGCGGATGGCTTTTGAAATACTGCGCCCTGGGGAAGGACAGCGGCGGCGGAACGACGTTCTGGGGCATCGGACCCGCCGCCTGGGCGTGGCTCACCGAGACGGCGCCGAAGGCGCCGATCGCCGCGGCGCCAAGCCTCGTCGTCAGTCGCGCAGTCCATGAACCGGCCATCGATCGCCCTCCCCTCATCAGACACGCCAGAGCCCCCGTCGGCCTGGACCGTGAACCATTGATCCTACATTCCATGGCGATAGGCAAGCGGGGCGCCGTCAAGCCGATATCCGGGGCGTGGGCCCTGCACGTCAATGCGGCGGAGCGGGGCGTCAGTTTGGCCACGAACCCCACGAACATCACGAACGGCAGGCCAAGAGTTCACAGGATAAGGCGTTCAATGCGCGCTTTCGGCGCGCGTCCAAAATTGGCGTAGAGCAACCGTTCGTGGAGTTCGTGAGGTTCGTGGCTCATCCTTGAACGTCGCGATCATACCGATGGAATGCCGCTAAAGCGTTGGCGTGAGCACCTGGACGTGGCGGACGTTGCCTTCGGGCCTGATCCAGAAGGCGTCATCGACGAACCGCTCGATGAGATCGGGCGGCAGGACGGTGGGACGGGCGATGAATTCGACCTTGCGGCGGACCCTGTGCAGGCCGGGCGATCCCAAGAGGACATCGAATTCCTCGGCGTCGTATTCGACATTGTCGAAGTCGTGGGCGAAGGGCGCCTCGCCGATGAAGTCGTAGATGGCGGCCACGGTGGCGGCCGGCTCGCGGGTCAGGGCCTCGTAGCCGACCAGCAGCAGGCGGTCGGCGTATTCGCCGAAATAGGCCTCGCGCAGGGCGTCCAGGGCGAAGCCGACCATGCCGTCGCTGGCGGCCAGCCGGTTGACCCGGGTGTAGACGGTCCCCCCGGCGTCGAAGCCGAAGATGCCGGAGAGCTCCAGGTCATTGCGCCGGGTGAGGCGCTCGATGCTGTCCATGATCCACGAGACATTGCGCACGCAGCAGATGACCTTGGCGTCCGGGAAATGGGCGGCGATCGACGGCATCTTCGAACACCACAGCCGGTTGGTGTCGAACACCACCTTGTCGGCGGCGATCTTGTGATAGTAGTTGCGGAAGACGCCGGTGAGCAGTTCGCGTTTCTGATCCTCGTCGATGAACACCGCCGCCTCGTTCTTGCGGCTGACCGCGCCCAGCATGGCCAGATAGATGGCCCCCACCGGGCTGGTCATCATGGCGTGGAAGCGCGGATTCTGGCGCAGAATGGCGGAAAGCAGGGTCGATCCGGACCTCGGCAGGCCGGAGATGAAATGGATGCCGTGTCGCATGTGTCGCGATCCCCCTTGGAACACTAGACCAACCCGGCGCCTTCACCGGGGGCATGCGCCCACCTAAACACGCCGCGCGGGAAGCGCGAAGCGCATTTCGATCGGCGCTCCTCCCTCCGCTTCATGGCCACGGTGTTCACGCATCCTAAGCCCTCGCCCCCATTTCTATGAGGGAGAGGGTTAAGCATACGAAGTGCGAATCCGTTAGCTATTAGGGGAGGGACGGAAGGTCCCCCCCCGAGACAACCCAGCCCTCTTCAGGCGATATGAATCCTCGGCGCCGTGAGCATGGCGGTCGGAGCGCGCCAGGCGTCGATCGTGGCGTGAACCGGACCGGCCGCGCCGGCCCCCAAGCTGGCCATGGCCGCCACGAACGGGTGCGTCGAGGCCGCCGCGAGGGCCGGCGGTGTCGGCGCGTGGGCCGCCGGCGCCTTGGGCGGATCGGAGACGATCGTGCCGCCGGAGCCGTCGTTGCCGACGAAGAAGCTCGATGACAGATAGTTGCCGACCAGGGCGATGGTGGCGACCTGGGTTCCGGTGGTGACGGTGGTGACGGTCAGTACGCCCCCCGCGGAGGTCCCTTTGTAGCTGGCCGTCGTCGAACCGTTGAAGGCGATGTCCCGCAGATCGAACGTCGTGCCGGTGGTGGTGGTGAAGCCGGTCACCTTGCCGCTGTAGGTCTGGGAGTGATTGAGCTCCAGCGTGCCGGTCGAGCCGGTGAAGGTGACGTTTTCGGCGGCGCCCGCGTTGGTGATGTCGAGGGTTCCCGCCGTGATCACGCCTTTGCCGGTCCCGGTCACCACCCCGTTGAGGGTCAGGACCCCGCCGTTGGCCTCCAGCACGCCGGTGTTGGCGATGGCGCTGTTGACCGTGGTGGCGCCACCGCTGTCGGCCTCGATGAGGCCGGCGTTGGTGATCGTGTTGGCGCCGGTGTCGAGGGTCAGGACGTTGGGGTTGGTTCCGTCGATGACGCCCTTGAGCTGATTGACCAGGGTCAGACCGCCGGGGCCCGATCCGGACCCGGTCACGCCGATCTGACCGCTGCCGGAGATCGTGTTGTCGACATTGGTCAGCACTGAAGCGGCGGTGTTTCCATAGATGCGGTTATTCCCATTGTTGCTCAGGGTGACGTTTCCGCCGCCCGAAAGCGTCGCCCCGGTGACATCGACGATCAGGTCGGTAAAGTTGCCGCCGCTGTTCAGCGCGATCGTCCCGGTCTTGGCGTTGACGATCGAGCCCTGCAGGGTGAGGGCGGTGTTGTTGCTGACATTGACCACGCCGTCGTTGGTCACCGCCTTGGTCTGGCCGTTGAACAGGCTCAGGGTGTCGGTGGTCTGGAAGAAGCCGGTGCCCGCCACCTTCAGCGTGCCGCCGATGATATTGGCGTTCTGCAGGCTGACGATCGATGCGTTGCCGGCCAGAAGCACGCCGCCGGCGCCATCGTTGATCGTGCTGTTCTGGATGGCCAGGCCGCCCGCTCCGGTGGCCTCGATCAGGCCGGAATTGGTGACCGTCGCGGCGCCCACGCTCAGGATGAGGCCGGTGGCGGAATTGGCGTCGATGATTCCGGCTGCCTCGTTGACGAGGGTCAGGCCGCCCGTCCCGATCTGGCCGCCGCCCTGGATCCTATTGTCCACGTTGGTCAGGACCGAGGCGGTGGTGGCGCCATAGATCCGGTTCTGAATGTTGCTGCTGAGATTGATCGTCCCCTTGCCGCTGAGCGTCGCACCCGTGGTGTCGATAATGAGGTCGGTGAAATTGCCGCCGCTGTTCAGCGCGATCGTTCCGGTGTTGGCGATCGCGCCCTGCAGGGTCAGGGCGGTGTTGTTGAGAATATTGACCAGGCCCTCGTTGTTGATGGTCGAAGTCTGGCCGTTGAACAGGCTGCCCGTATCGACGGTCTGGAAGGCGCCGGTCCCGGCGATGGTGAGCGTGCCGCCGATGAGGTTGGCGCTCTGCAGGCTGATCACCGAGCCGTTGTTGGCGGTCATCGTCCCGCCGGTGGAATTGTTCACCGTGCTGGACTGGATGGTGAGGCCTCCCGCCCCGCTGGCTTCCATGAGCCCGGTGTTGGTCACCGCGGCCGCACCGACGTTGACGACAAGGGCGTTGTTCCCCACGGCGTCGATGACGCCCTTGGCCTGGTTGATCAGGATCAGGCCGCCGGTTCCCAACTGCCCGGCGCCGGAAATGGTGTTGTCGACGTTGGTGAGGGAGGAGCCCGCCGAGGCGCCGTAGACGCGGTTCTGGCTATTGTCACTGAGGGTGATCGCGCCGCCGCTGGCCAGGACGACGCTGTTCTTGGACGGGAAGAGGGTGTTGTCGCCGATGATCAGGTCGGTGAGATTCCCGGCGCTTCCGAGCGCGATGGTTCCCCTGTTGCCGATCAGGCCCTTCAGGGTGAGGGCGGTGTTGTTGTTCACATCGACGACGCCGAGGTTGAAGAGCGAGTCACCCTTGGTGCGACCGTCGAGCACGCTGCCGCGATCGACCGTCTGAATGATCCCGCCGCCGGCCGTCTTGAGATCGCCGCCGAGAATCGTGGCGCTCTGAAGATCGACATGGGTGTGCAGGCCGTTGGCCTCGACAATGCCGAGGGCAGGCTTGTTGGCGACCGTCACGCCGTTCAGAACCAGACCGCCGACGCTGGTCAGCAGGCCGGGATTGGTAGATTCCAGCAGGCCGGAGTTGGTCACCGTATTACCCCCGACGACATTGGCGCTGCCGATGACGATGCTGAGCGCGTTCGACCCGGTCGCGTCGATCGTGGTGGTGTTGTTGAGCAGCAGGTCGGCGCCGATCTGGCCGGAGCCGGAGATCACGCTGGCGTTGGTCAGGGTCGACAGGGTCTGGCCGCCGCGCGGGCCGGTGATCGTGCCGACGATGAAGTTCTGAGAGTTGTCCGAAAGGGTGACCGTCCCGCCGGTGATGGTGGCGTTCTTGGCGGTGATAACCAGTTGGGTGACATTGCCGCCGCTGGCCAAAGTGATCGTGCCGGTGTTGGCGATCGATCCCTGGATGCCGAGGGAGGCGTTGTTGGTGATCACCAGCGAGCCCTCGTTCTTCACCGCGGCGGCCACGCCGTCGAGCAGGCTGCCCCGGTCGTTGCCGGCCGTCTCGATGACCCCGCCGCTCAGAGTGTTCAGGACGCCGCCGGCGATCGTCGCGCCCTGGAGGACGACGGCGGTGTGCAGGCCGTTGGCGAGGATCGTCCCGGTGTTGGCGACGGTGACGCCGCTGAGGACCAAGCCGCCCAGGCCGGAAAGTTTGCCCGGATTGGTCGATTCCAGCAGGCCCGAATTGGTGACCAGATTGCCGCCGGCCACGTTGGCGTTGCCAGTGGCGATGACGAGGGCGTTGTTCCCTTGAGTGGCATCGATCGTCCCGGTGTTGGTGAGCACCAGGTTCGAGCCGATGTTTCCGGCTCCCTGGATTATGCTGTTGTTGGTGAAGGTCGATAGCGCCTGGCCGCCGCGCGCGCCGGTGATCGTGCCGAGGATGAAGTTCTGGCTATTGTCGGTCAGGTTAACGACACCGGTTCCATTCAGAACGGCGTTCTTGGCGGTCACCACGATTTGGGTGACGTTGCCGCCGCTGTTCATGGCGATGGTGCCGGTGTTGGCGATCGTGCCCTGGATGCTCAGCGAGGTGTTGTTGCTGATCGCCAGCACGCCCTGATTGGTCACCGCGCTCTTGGTCCCGTCGAGCAGGCTGCCGCGATCGACCGTGTCGATGACGCCGGTCCCGATGGTCTTGAGCGTGCCGCCGATCAGGGTCGTGCTCTGCAGATCCACGCGGGAAAGGCCCAGCAGCGCGCCGCCGCCGGAATTGTCGATGGTCATGTTTCTAAGGGTAAGGCCGCCGGTCCCGGCCCCTTCGAGCAGGCCGCCATTGATGGCCGTGCCGCCGGTCGCCGACAGGACAAGGGCGTTGGTCCCGGTGGCGTCGATGACCGCCTTGCTCTGGTCGATGAGGATCATGCCGCCGTTGCCGATCGTGCCGGCCCCGGAAATCTTGTTGTCGACATTGGTCAGGGTCGCCGTCGCGGTGGCTCCGTCGATGTAGTTCTGGCCGTTGTCGGTGAGAACGACCGAGCCGGCGCCCGAAAGGGTGAGGTTGGCGGCGCTGACGATGAACTGGGTAACGTTGCCGCCGCTGTTGAGCATGATCTTGCCGACATTGGAGAGTGTGCCGCCCGCATCGATGGCGGTGTTGTTGCCGATGGCGATCGTCCCGGCGTTGGCGCCGGCGCCCGAGCCGGTGGTGGCCGTGAACGTCCCGCCGTTGATGGCCAGGGTGGTCAGGGCGATCGTCTGGATGGAGTTGACGGTGGTGTTCGCCGAGTCTGTGACCGTGTAGCCGCTCTTGGTGGCGGCGTTGATGATCGCATCGTCGCCCGCTCCGGGGACCGCGCCCCCAGCCCAGTTGGAGCCGGTGTTGAAGTCGCCGCCGGCGGCGTTCGTCCAGTGAATCTGCGCCATGTTCTCGCCCTACTCGCTTGTGAAATTTATGCCTATAGCGTGGCCCCCCCGCGCGCGGACGGACCTCGCCGACACCGCTAAGACGGGCGCGCCCGGGCCGATAGGTCCAAATGGACTGTTTTTGGGATTTTTTTGCGCCTACAATGGCTTCCGGCCTCCAGTGCGGAGGGTCTCGAGTGCGGAGGGGTGATGGGCGCGCGCATCGATCACGGCGACTTCGTCGACCGGATCTATGACGCGGCGGCCCAGCCGGATCTGTGGCCGCGCCTCCTGGAGCAGTTCGCCGACCTGATCGGCGGCGACGGGGCCATGCTGATGTGGCAAAATCAGCTCACCGGCGAAGGCGTCGGGATCGACGTCCGCTTCGACCCCTGGGCGCCGGCGCTCTTCTTCGACCATTTCGCGGCGGTCAATCCGTTGCGTCCCCCGGCCGACGAAATCCGCCGGGCGATCGCCCATTTCGTTCCCAGGATCATCACCGACGAGGACCGGATCGCCAAGTCCGATCTGATGATGACCGAATTCTACAATGATTTCATGCGGCCCTGCGGCTTCCATTCGACCGTGTCGATCGGCCTGGCGGCGCGGGGCCTGGACGGGGCGACGGTGGACGTCACCCGGCCCAGACGCCGCGGCCCCTTCTCCGCGGACGATCTGGCGCTGTGCGCCAACCTGCAGCCGCATTTCATCCGCGCCTTCGATCTCGGCCGCAAGCTCGCCGCCGCCAACGGGACGGGCGAGGATCTGGCCGGCGTCCTCGACCGGCTCGACCACGGCGTCTTCCTGCTGGACGAAGGAGGCAAGGTGCGCCACGCCAACCGCGCCGCCGAGCGGCTGATCGGCGAGGCGCACGGCTTGGCCGTGGTGAGCGGGCGCCTGTCAGCCGGCGCGCCCGACGCGGCCCGGCGTCTGGCCGCCCTGATCGGCGAGGCCGCCACGCCCGATCGCGAGCGGCGGCGGGGCGGCGCCATGGCCCTGGCCGCGCCGCCGCGGCGTCACCCCTTGTCGGTGAGCGTCACCCCAGCCCGCTCCGGCTATCATTCGGTCTTCCACGCTGGGCCGGCGGTGATCGTCTGCATCACCGATCTGGACGCCCAGGTCAGCCTGCCGGCGCAGACCCTCCAGGAGCTGTTCGGCCTCTCCCGCGCCGAGGCCCGCGTCGCCCTGGCCCTGTTCGACGGCCTGGGCCCCCGCGAGGTCGCCGAGCGGCTGAGCCTTTCGGTCCATACCGTGCGCGGCCACCTGATCCGCATCTTCGAAAAGACCGGCGCCCGCGGCCAAGTGGAACTGGCCCGGCTGATGATGCGGGCGGCGGGGATCGGCGGGGGGCAGGCGAACCTTTGAAACCGGGAGCGGCCAGACTTTCACGTCGCCCGGTTGTGTCGGTTCTTCATTGTGTTAGCTCTCCGGAGACCCTCGCGGTCGGAATGAGATCGACGCGACCAACCGGTCGACGCCGCATCCCAGGACGGCCCCGCCGCGTCGGGCGAGAAAAGGGAACTGGATGGAGAGCGGCCCCCTCAGCGGCGCGTTCGGCTATACGCGAGCCGAGATCGAGCGCGTGCGGGCCGAATTGGCGGCGAAGGGAATCCGTGAGCTGCCCTACCCCTTTTCGTCGGCGATATCGATCGTCAGTGACGCGGACTCGACCAAACGCATACGGTATGACGCGTACTGTGACGCTTTCCTCGGGCTGGGTCTGGACTTCGGCGACTCGACGTTTCTGCGCTGGTCGTACCAAGACAAACTCCGTCGCGGCGCCGAGAGTGGGTTTTTTTCCCGTGATTTTTCGATTGGCCTGACCCAACCCGCCAGGGCTTTTGAGCGTACGCGCACGTTTTACGAAAGCATAATCGAATTTCACAAAGGCAACCTCGATCATTTTCATTCGTTTTTGTCGGGCGGCCCAAAGGTCGTCTTGATACGCATCCCGGCCGGCGGGGACGGCGATGTCGAACTCCAAATCGGCACCATGCCGACCAAGGGACTGTGGCGCGCGTCGGACCTGGACGTCATGGGGGTTCTGGTGGTCGGCGGCGCGCCGTCGGCGATCACCCTCGGCCAAGCCAACGGCCAGGCGGCGCCCTACGCCGAGCGGACATTCCATCCTCCGGCCGGAGGCCATGCCCGCACCTTGTTTCTCAACACGCGCCCACCCGAAGACGAAACGCCAATACCGCGCTTCCTGGATGTGCGCGGGATAACGGTTCATGGCGGCGCCGGCGTTGAATATGTCATCCTCCTGAGCGTCCATGCCAGGCTGTTGATCGACCGGATCGAATACCTGCGCTCGTTCGGGGTCGAAATGAATCTCATCACGGAGCATTCCCGCCTTCATTTCCGCAATCCACGCGGCGGAGAATTGGATGACCGGCAAACGGCGGAGCGCCTCATGGAACCCGCGCCCATCCTGGCTGTCTGCGGCCGATATGAGGACAAGACCGGGGTCGTCTTTTCGACCGACAGCGACGATCCTGAATCCGTGGTCAGGGTTCTGCCGGATCTGTTCGGCCTCGGCGTGCGGTTTTTGATTGTCGCCGCGGCTGAAAGCGCGGTCGGGTTCACGCCCTTGACCCTGCTGAGCCCTACGCCGACGAGGGCCGGGGGCGGCGGCTATTGGGCCCGCCGTTGCCTGCCCAACCAGCGAGACCCTCCACCGGGCCAAATGTGGGATGGCACGCGGACTCGCATGGAAAGTTTCACCACCCGACTGAGGAGAGTCCTGGCGCACACCGAAGGAGAGAGGGGCCTGGTTTGGCCAATCTACACCCATCTGGGAGGCATGGACGCCGACGATTCGCTTGTGGATGGGTCCACCCCCAATCCGCATCCCTATCTGGATCTCGATACGTTGCACGCGCTGCAGGACAGGGCGCTGGGCATATCGGGAAACGGCGCCCGCATCTGGTTTTCAAGACCCAGCACCCTCTACGACTATGCCTTGATGCTTCGATCGGTCGGAAATTCTGTAAAGCGATCGGACAACGATATCGCCATCGCTTCGTGGCATGACGCCGTTCTGGACCAGAGACTGCCCTGCTCTCCGGCCCAGCTCTACGGACTGACGTTTTTCGTCGAGGATTCGGCGGCGGCGCAGGTGTCGCTCGACGAGCAGCCCATCGAGACCTTGATCCGCAATCCCGCCGACGAAAGCGGCCGGGAGTCGGTCACCATCGCCGAATGCGAGATCCGCTATCCGGTCTTCCATTGGCTCGATCCGGCGCGCGGCGGCGACGCCGAGATCGACGGCGCCTGGGGATGGGAGAACGGCGTCGGCCGGATCGACGGCCGTATAAAGGTAGCGCTTCACGGGTGGACGCCGGTGGGCGCGCAACTGTTCGCCATTTCGGCGCGCGGGGCGATCGGCGTACTCATCGAGACGCAAACCGGCGGCCGTTTCTTCCTCGGTGACGCCGCCCTCGCCCCGCAAGACGCCACGGCCACCTATTTCTTCCCCGCCCGCGAAGACTGGCGCCGAGTCGTCGCGCCGTTTCACGGCCTCGACTGGGCCGGACGTCCCGGCGGCCCGGTTCCGAGCAACCCCCTCGCGGCGGTCACCATCCTTGGCGATGGCGAGGTGGCGAGGCCCGAGTTCCTGCGCCCGAGGGCCACGACCCTGGAGCGCGGCGCCTTTTGCGTCGCCGGCCGCGTTCCCAGCTTTCATCGTGGCCAGATCGTGACCCTGGAGCCTGTCCCGATCGGGCCCGATCAACCCGATCGGGATGAACAGGCTCCATCTCAAACACCGGAGCGCTTTCCCGTCGCAAAACGAGTTCCCACTTGTGCGGAAAGCGCTCTGGGAGCGCGCGAAATGGCGGTCGATCAACGCGGCGCATTCTGTTTCTCCGACGTGCCGCCCGGCGTCCACGCCCTTCGCTCCGGCGACCTGGTCGATCGCCGCGGACCGCTGGTCGAGGTCGTCTGCGACACGGTCAACCTCGAACTCGACAGGTCGGCCTGAACCAAGGGGCCTCTCGATCCAACGCCGCGGCCGTCATGACTTGACGGCGCAGAAATGGATGTTCATCGGCGAAGACCCATAGGCCAGCTCCGCATGGTCAGCGAAAGCGGCGGCAAGGCCGTCGGCGTTCTCCATCTTCTCGGCCAGCACGGCCGGGTCGCGGACATATTCAACCAGAGCCGCGGGCACGGCCGCCTTGCGTTTCAGCTCCACCTCCATGGGCGGATCGTCGAGGAGGGCGAAGCCGCGGCCGGCGAGGATTTCGCGCATGGTCTCGACGGCGCCATAGTTGCCGATCGCGTCGTTGAACGGACCGCCCTTCATTCCCGCCAGCGCGAAGCGCGTGGTGGGGTGGGCGAGGCCGCCGGCCCTGTAGCCTTCCAGAAACTTTTCCAGCACCCTGGCGATGCCGTTATAGTGACCGATGAACACGCGCCCTCCGGGCCGCAGAATCCGATGCATCTGCGCCAAGGTAAGTTTGCGATCGACGAACTGCATGACATTGAAGCACCAGGCGCCGTCGAAGACACCGTCTTCGCACGGCAGCGCCGTGACATCGGCCACCTCGAACGCCGCATTGTCCAGCCCGAAGCGGGCGGCGATATTGCGCGACAAACGCACCGCGGCTGAATTGCGCTCGAAGCCATGCACCCCCTCGTTTGCTTCGGCCAGGAACATCGACCAGCGTCCGTAGCCGCTGGCGATATCGGCCACCACGCCCAGATCGGCGAAGCCCCATTTGCGCACGGCGTCGCGAAAATAGGCGGCGCCCTCACGAAAGCCTCCGGCCAGGAAGGCGTTGTCATAGGGATCGCGCGGATCGTTCAAGCTCGAAAGATCGAGCGTCGCCAAGTCCGGGACCCGGTCGATGTCGCCTCGCCGCGATCCGATCGGATTCGACATTTCGACCCACACCTCTCCACCGACGTCGTGGCGACCAAGACGCATGAGCTGGCGCCCGACGTCACAGGGAGCGATCGAGCACCAGGTTGAATACGTCCGCGCCCACCTCCACCAGGGGGCCGCGCCGGTCGCACCGAGCTTCCGACGTGAGCCGGTAGACGCCCCTGGCTGTCCTTGGAAAACAGAACCAGCCGCGCTGATCGACGGTTTCACGCCGCTCGCCGAGATGAACGGTCTCGCCCCGCCTGAAATCGGCGATCCGACCGGCCACGCAGAAATCGGTTCGCGCCAGAGTGGTCGCCCGCGGCCGCAGGAAGGCGAGTCTGGCGAACCGCGCCTCACCCATGAAGGTGATCGAGGCGAGGGGATGGCTCGGCACATGGTCCGCGGTCGCCGCGCGCCAAGTGAGATCGTGGAACGGAACTACGAAGCGACCGGCGTCGGCCTTTAGGAAGGCATAGCAGGCGTCGTCGGAACCGTCATTCCACTTGGCGTCGCCAAAATAGAAGGAACCGCCCTCCACGGTGCGCAGCCGCAGGCCAAACGCGCCGTCGGCTTCGAACTCGAGCGCCTGGGCGCCGACGGCCCGCCAGCCGTGCATCGGCAGGGTGACCGATCCGCTCACCACCAATTCGCCGTCGCGCCAAGAGCAATCGCCGGACACCTCGGCCTCGCCTGGATAGTTGGCGAGCGGATCCAGTTGATCGAAGACGATCGATCGGATCTCGGATTCGAGGACCGTCACGCTTTGGCGGCCCGTCTCGTCGGCAAGGTTGCGGGAAAGCGCGTCAATCGGCCGCCCGTCCAGTTTGACGCTCGCCGCCGCGGCGTCATCGACATAAAATGTCAGACCATAAAGTTGCGCCGGCGAGCAGGGCAGCATCTTGGCAAGCACCGGATCGCGCCAAGAATCGATCTCGATCGCATCCCCCTGGCGGCGGACGTGATCGGCAATTGAACGGACGATAAGGCAGTAGTCGTAAAAGACGCTCGCGCGCGCCAGCCAGATGCGGCCCTGGCCGGCCGATACGCCGAGCACCCGATCCTGGAGCACAGCCATGTCGACTTGATCAAAATAGGGGTCCGGAACGAAGGGCGGCCCGGGGCGGCCGAGGTCGGTGTCCATGGCGCCCAGGTGGGTATAGATCGGCCAGACTTGGCCCGGCGCGCGATCGGCCTCGGCGATGGCCGCGCGCATGCGCGCGGTGAACGTCTCCTGATGGGTGGTGCGAACCGGCGTCTTGCCAAGCGGCATGGTGCGGCGCGCCCAGTAGCCCCCTCCCCCGGATCGGGTCGGCGTCGGACTGACCACGTTGAGCAGGTCCAAGGCGCCGAAGGTGTCGGCCGCGGCGGGCGCGAGAAAGCGCAATCCAAGATCGAACAGATCGGGCAGAACCCGGCACGGCGATCGCGGGTCGTCGGCGTCGGTGGAGACAATGAAGCCGTCATCGTCGGCGATGACCCCATAGAGCGCCGGCAGCGGCCCGCCGCGGTCTTTCAGGCGTTCGAACGCCGCCTGATCATCCTTGTGCGCCTCGAGCGGATGCCGGAAGTATAGGCGCGCATGCTCGGTGATCAGATTCACTTCTATGTTGAACCGTCTAAGATAGCGGATCCGATCAAGAAGCAGGTCCGAATGACAACTCAACAGAATGATGCGCCGAACGCCCCGCGCGCCGCCCAGCCTGACCGCGCCCACCCCCCGCATCAGGATCGCGCGGTTTTCCCCCTCCGGATCGAACGGCAGAGCCAGGAAGGTCTGACCGGCGCGAGGCCCTGGGCGAGGCGAGGCGCAATCGGTCGTCGTGCCGTCCTGTTCGACCACGCTGGCGGCGGCGCATTCTCCGTCGATCAGCAGGCCGAACAGATGCAGATCGTCGGTGCGCCAGGCGCCGCCCATCTGGAAAGGGCCCGGGAACACCTCGACATGCTCGCCGTCGGGCTGAGGACAGTCGACGATGACGACGCGCGGACCGTCGCGGAAGAGCGAATGGAAATGATCGATGTCGCCGGCGTGATATCCCGCCACGCTTTCCGCGAAGGTGCGCGTGCGCGCCAGCCAGCCTTGGTCGTGATAGAACCCCTTCGAATAGGTATAGGACAGAAATCCAAGGCCGCCGGCGGATCGGAAGCTGGTCTGGTTGTTCCAGTGAAGCCAGGAGGAATCCCCGAAGTCCAACCCCCGGTCGGTGAAGGACCGGACATAGGCCTCATATCGATCCCGGTTGGAACCGTCGCAATCGCTGACCACCGACATGGCCGAGGCAAATGGATACGGCAGGGCGCGCACCCCGAGCGCCTCCATGCGCCGGCGCGCCTCGGCCCGTTCCTCCGCCGGCAGGCCAAGCCGGTCGGTGTACGGACCGGGGACCAATTCGGAATCAATCATGCGCGATGTTACCGCTCCGGGCTCGAGTTAGGACGCGCATCGCGCCGTCACATGCCCATAGCACGGGCCGCGCCGGACCCGTCAACGTCAGGCCCGATCAAGGATTGAACGGCGGCGGCGCGTACCCTAGGAGCCTGTCTCGATCAGGTTGAATCAACCTGATCGAGAAAACAGGCTCGATCTCAAACGTTTGAGCGCTTTCTGATCGCAAAACCAGTTTCCACTTTTGCGGAAAGCGCTCTAGCCTGGGGCCATGGCGTGAGTGGAGACTGACTGGCCCTTCCAGTCCTCACGGACATCAAAAGTCGCATCGATTGGCCAGTGCATCATGGTTGGTGAAATTTCGTTCGACGACGCCACGCTGCTGGTGCATTTGGGCGCCACGCGAACAGGGTCGAAATGGATTTCGGACTATTTCAGGGAACATACAGAAATATTGATGTCACCCATTCGGGTTCTCAATTATTTCACGCGAGCACAGCATTTTCATCAGTATTTTGAAACCGCTATGCTTAAAGAAGAAGCTGAGTTTGTAAAGAAGGGCGCCGACGAAAGCCCTCCACCCTCGCTGGTTCTGTTGCGGGATCGGGTCCGCATGAACCACGAGCCGGGCGCGTTCTTGGATTATTACCGAAAGCGATGGTCTGGCGAAAAGGTGTTCGCCGATGTCACACCATCCTATTACGTCGAAGAGCGGGACATGTTCGCGCGCATGAGGGACGCCCACTCGACGGTGCGGTTTCTCCTGGTGATGCGCAACCCGATCGACCGCCTATGGTCCGGGTTGAGGCTGACTCGCATGGGCAATCCCCAGTTCGATCCCCCCGCTTGGCTGGACCAGTTGCTGAGGGCCAGCGTCCCGCCCTGGCGTCGCAACTACGTCACGGCGCTGAGCGATCTGGACACCGTGGTTCCGAAGGATCACCTGAAGGTGTGCTTCTTCGAAGACATGTTCGACATGACCGCGATCGCCGATCTGTGCGCCTTTCTGGGTGTCGAGACGCAGCCAGCGAATGTCGGGTCGGTCACGAACCAGAGCGAGGGCGCGGGGCTCGACGCCGAGCGCCGAGGCAGACTCTACGCCAAGCTCGAACCGGTCTATAGGTTCATTCACGAGCGCTACAACGGTCGCCTGCCGGACAGTTGGCTTGAAGACATGGATCGATTTGGAGTGAGATAATGGCTGGGAACGATCGGTGCGCCTATCATTTGAGCATGGTGAAGTTCATTTCGCGCGCCGCCCGGGCTTGCCTTCTTCCCGCTCTCGTCGGCCTTCTCCTGCTCGGCGCGACGCCCGCCGCGGCCGAGCAGCCGATCGGCTTTGGCCGGGCGACCACGGGTGGCGGCGCCGGCCCGCTCTGCCATGTGCGCGATGAGACCTCGCTGCGGGCGTGCGTGTCTGGAGACAAACCGGCGGTCGTCACGGTGGACGTTCCTTTCACCTTCAATCCCGGCAAGCAGCGCGTCGAAGTCGGCTCGAACAAGACCGTCGACGGGGGCGGGAATCTGTCCATCGTGCACGACTGGTTCGCATTCGAGCTCAAGGATGCGCGCAACGTGATCATTCGCAATGTGCGGTTTCGCGGATCGGGCGCCGATCTCTTTCCGCAAAAGCACTCCAACTGCGCGCACCCGGCCAGGCCAGTGGATGTGGAAGGCTGCGGCGTTTCGATCTCCATGATCGGCGCCACGACCAATGTGTGGATCGACCACAACACCTTCGAGGCGTGCGGCAACAAATGCATCGTCGGCTACGGCTACGCGCCGCCGACCGGCACGGTCCAGGCGCCCGACCTGATCACCATCTCGAACAATGTGTTCCGGGATTCCTATTTCGCCATCCTGTTCGGCATCGACATGCGGGCCGCCGCCGACCAGCTGCCGCCGCGGCCGGGACGGGTCACCGTCGATGGCAACCTGTTCGAGCGGATAAAGGAGCGCTCGCCCCGGGCCGCGTCGGGCTATCGGATCCATGTGTTCAACAATGTGATCAAGGACTTCGGCGGTCGGGGCTCGTGCCGGTCCACCGACTTCGGCTTTGGCCCCTCGGTGATCAGCGGCGGTGAAATTCTGTTACAGAACAATGTCATCGAAGCCTGGCCCGACCCGGCCGCGTGCAAGCAGGCGGACGATTTCGCGATCCGCAACACCAGCGCGGCGGTGATGAGCCGGGGGCGCGGACTCATCGCCTCGTCCGGCAACCTCACGCTCAACGGGGCGTCCGCGCAAGGAGCGGACGAGGTCTTCGCGCCGGACTACCCGTATTCTCTCCTCCCGGCGCGCGACGTCGCGGCCTTTGTCGCCGCCCACGCGGGCGTTGAGACCGCGCCGGGGGCGCGCTGAGGCCGGTTGTCACCCGCCGGCTCAGGCGTCCCTTCTAAACCAGCTCAGAACCTCGTCGGCGTAGTCACGGCGTTTCACAAATCCGCTGGCATGGATGCGCCGGACCGCGGCTTCCTCGTCCTCGGGACTGGCGCGGAGCCGCAGGAAGGCGTGCAGGTCGATGAGCAAGGCGTCGAACTTGGCCAGGGACCGATAGTGCGGCTCGGCGTCCTCCTCGGTGTGCACCTGTGCAACATCCAATCCGACGCCAAGCACGGCGCCCTCGAAAGGCTCGTCAGGCGTCAGGCCGGCCACGATGGTGAGGTCGTTCGGGCGCAGGAGTCCCACCGCCTCAAGGCGCGTCCGCCCCGCCTCGATGGCGGCGCGGCGGCGCTCATAGGGCTCGAAGGCGATAGTCCGCCGCCCGCTCGCCGCCAGCAGAAGAGCCATTTCGCCCAGCCCCGCGCGCATGACCGCATAGGCGTCATAGGCCGGCAGGTAGGTCCAGAGGAGTTCCAACACTCCCTTCTCGCGCTCGCCGACCAGCGTCCGATGTTCGGCCAGGGCCTGGTAGTGGGCGCCAAGCCCGCTCTCATCGACGCCCAGCTCAACCAGCCTTTGGCCGTGCAAGGCCAAAAGTTCGGCGTTCACCCGATCGGCCAGTCGCGATCGCGCCGCGAAGGCCACGCGTCGCTTTTCGACGTGACGCGGCGAGGCGGCGCCGTCGCCGCGCGGCTCGCCACGCGCCAAGTTCAGCAATGTCTCGCTGACAATGGGTCGGAACTCCCTGGCGTATTCGTGAATATTGACGCCGCCGCCATCCAGCACCCGTGTCCTTCCATAGGTGGCGATCAGTTCGGACGGATCGTAGAACGCCGCGCCGCATTGCCTTGCAACCCGTGCGAGTTTTTCATTGAGCAGCCGCCGGCGCCGCATGGCCGCGCCAGCCTCCCCCGGGATCGCACTGACGCCCACGAGCGTCCAGCGCCCTCCCCAGCGGGTCATCATGGACCGAAGCTGGGCGGCGATTTCCGTCTCGGTCTGAACGACCAGCCTGATGTTGCTGAGTAGGTCGACCATCATCTCGTCGGCCGGGCGTCCCGCCTCGGCCAGTTTCTCGAGTGTCGAGCGAATGCACCCGGCGTCGATGGCGCGACCGCCGCCCAGGGTTCGAAACCATTCCAGAAGGGCGGAGCCGTGTGGGCGCACCAGGTGGCTGGCGACAAAATTCAACTGAAGCTGGCAGTCGCCATGGATGAATTGGCGATCGTCGGAAATTTCCAGGAGAAATGAATCGACGCCCTCCTGGAGGCATCGGCCAAAATTGTCTGGCCGCGGCGTCGTGTCGGCTCCAAAGACGTAGGGGCGCAGGCTTTCGGCGATGCGCACGTCTCCGGCCGCGAAGGCGAGGGCCTGCAGCGCCTCGGCCGACGAATGGGTGGCCTGCATGCCGGCGGCGCGAACCTTCAATTCGGCTCGCGGCGCGAACATCCGTATCGGGACGGTGATCCGGCAGCTGCCCAGGGCGAGCGCCAGGGTCGCTCCGCGGCGCGGCTCGGAGGGTAACTCAAAAATCACCATGTGGAATCATACACGGCGATGGATGGAGCCATCAATCGCCGGCAAACCGCGAAACGTCCGGTTCAGGGGACGGGAGCCGACGCGGCGGCAATGCGCATTGCCGCTTCGCGCCGCGCTTCATTGGGGCTAGGGAGGCGCCAGGCAGGGGGTCGGCGACGAGGCGATGGACGACAGCGGCAAGACGGCGATCACGGCGGTGAGCCTGGCGCCCCCAGGGGCGGGGGCCGCGGCGACGCCGCCGCCCATGGACCCGGGCGCGGCGTCCTTCGCCTTCCTGCTGCAGCTGCTGGGCGTGCCGGCCGATCCGGCCGAAATCCTCCACCACAGCGGCCGACCGGCCCTGGACGAGGCCGAAATCCTGCGCGCCGCCAAGCGCTATCCGGTCAAGGCCCGCGCGGTCGCCTCGACCCTGGAGCGGCTGGAGAACACCCCCCTGCCGGCGTTGGGTCGCCTGAAGGACGGCGGCTGGCTGGTGATCGGCAAGGCCGCCGAAGGCAAGGTGCTGGTCCAGAGCCCGGCCGCCGCGGGCCCCGAACTGCTGACCCGCGAGGCGTTCGCCGAGCGCTGGTCGGGACGGCTCATCCTGATGAGCCGGCGGGCGACCTTAAGCGATCCCTATCGCCGGTTCGGCGTCGCCTGGTTCGTCGACGCGGTGAAGAAATACCGCGCCCCGCTCACCGAAGTGCTGATCGGCTCCTTCTTCCTGCAGATCTTCGGCCTGCTGACCCCGCTCTTCTTTCAGGTGATCATCGACAAAGTCTTCGTCCACCGCGGTCTTTCGACCCTGGAGGTGCTCGCCCTGGGGCTGGGCATGCTGAAGGTCTTCGAGGTGCTGTTGGGCGGTCTGCGCACCTATCTGTTCGCCCACACCTCCAACCGCATCGACGTCGAACTGGGGGCGCGCCTCTTCCGCCACCTGTTCGCTCTGCCCATGGCCTATTTCCAGGCCCGCCGGGTCGGCGACACGGTGGCGCGGGTGCGCGAACTGGACACCATCCGCCAGTTCCTCACCTCCTCGGCCATCACCCTGGCGCTGGACCTGTTCTTTTCGATCATCTTCCTGGTGGTGCTGTTCATCTACAGCCCGCTGCTGACCCTGATCGTGGCCGGCGCCCTGCCCCTCTATGTGATCCTCAGCCTTGGCCTCACCCCGATCTTCCGCGAGCGCCTCAACGAGCGATTCAAGCGCGGGGCGGAAAACCAAGCTTTTCTGGTCGAGACGGTGTCGGGGGTGGAGACGGTGAAATCCATGGCCCTCGAGCCGGTCATGCAGCGGCGCTGGGAGGAGCAGATCGCCGCTTATGTCCGCTCGGCCTTCGACGTGATCAGCGTGGGCAACATCGCCACCCAGAGCACCACCCTGATCAACAGCGTGACCACGGTGCTGATCCTGTTCGTGGGCGCGCAACTGGTGATCGCCAACAAGCTGACGGTGGGCGAACTGGTGGCGTTCAACATGATCTCTTCGCAGCTTTCGGCGCCCGTCCTGCGCCTGGCCCAGCTGTGGCAGGATTTTCAGCAGGTGCGCATCTCCATCGATCGGCTGGGCGACATCCTCAACACCACCCCCGAGCCGGGGGCCAGCGACCAGGCCAGCCTGCCGCCGATCAAGGGCGACATCGTTCTCGACAACATCTCCTTCCGCTACCGCCTGGACGCCCAGCCGGTGCTGCGGGAAATTTCCCTGAGCATTCCGGCCGGCCAGGTGCTCGGCATCGTCGGATCTTCCGGATCGGGAAAGAGCACGCTCGCCAAGCTCATCCAGCGCCTCTATGTGCCCGAGACCGGGCGAGTGATCATCGACGGGGCCGACCTTTCCCTGGTCGATCCGGCCTGGCTGCGCCGCCAGATCGGCGTCGTGCTGCAGGAAAACGTCCTCTTCAACCGCACGGTGCGCGAGAACATCGCGCTTGGCGATCCGGGCATGCCCATGGATCGGGTGATCGCCGCCGCCGAACTGGCCGGCGCGCACGAATTCATCGTCAACCTGCCCGAGGGCTACGGCACGATCATCGGCGAGCGCGGGGCGTCGCTGTCGGGTGGCCAGAGGCAGCGGATGGCCATCGCCCGCGCCCTGGTCGGCAATCCGCGCATCCTGATATTCGACGAGGCCACCTCGGCCCTCGACTATGAAAGCGAGGCGGCCATCCAGGCCAACATGCGACGGATCACCTACAACCGCACGGTGATCGTCATCGCCCACCGCCTCTCGACCCTGCGCGGGGCCGACCGCATCGTCACCATCGAGCAGGGACGCCTGATCGAGGACGGGACACACGCCAGTCTCCTAGCTGCCGGCGGCCGCTACGCCGAGCTGTGGCGCCTGCAGGCTGGGGATCTGGCGCCGGGCGCCGGAACGCCGGCATGACGCTCGGCGGTCTTTTCAGGGGCGTTTCGGACGGCTTCACCCGGTTCCTGCGCGGCGGGGTGTCGCGCTTCGACCGCAGCGACGAGCGCGAATTCCTGCCCGCCGCGCTGGAGATCCTGGAGACCCCGCCCTCGCCGGCCGGCCGCGCCCTGGCCTTCATCATCGGCGTCTTCTTCACCATCGCGGTGGCCTGGGCGTTCCTGGGCAAGGTGGATGTGCAGGCCACCGCCCCGGGCCGGTTGCTGCCAACCGGCAAGATCAAGCTCATCCAGCCCCTTGATCCCGGCCTCGTGCGGGCCATTCTGGTCCAGGACGGCGACCATGTGCGGGCCGGCCAGGTGCTGATCGAGCTCGACCCCACCGACGCCACCGCCGACCGCGACCGGCTCGCCCACGACCTGGCCCTCGCCCAGCTCGACGTCGCCCGCCTGACCGCGCTCAAGCGCACCGCCGAAACCGGCGGGGCGCCGGGCCCCTTCGTCGCTCCGCCCGGCGCCGACCCCGATGACCTCCAGCAGGCCAGATCGGCCCTGGCCGCGGCGAGCGACGAACAGACCGCCAAGCTGGCCGGCCTCGACCAGCAGATCGCCGAAAAGCGGGCCGAGGACGCCGAAGCCGCCGCGGCGCTGGCCAAGACCAACGCCAGCCTGCCGACCTTGAGCGAAAAGGCCCGCCTCTATGAGAAACTTCATGCCGAGGGCTATGGCACCAGCTTCGCCAATCTGGACGCCCAGGGGGCGCTGAGCGACGCGCGCCACGACGTGGCTGTCCAAGCGGCGCGCGGCGATCAGGCCCGCGCCTCGGCCGCCGCCCTGGCGCGCCAAAAGGCGCAGGCGATCTCTGAATTCGCCGCCGGTGTCCTGGCCGACCTCGACAAGGCCGAGGAAAAGCAGAACGAACTGACCCAGGATCTGGTGAAGGCGCAGGAGAAGTCCACCGACACCCAGCTTCGCTCGCCCATCGACGGCATCGTGGAGGAACTGGCCGTGCACACCGTCGGCGGAGTGGTGACTCCGGCCCAGCGGCTGGCCATCGTGGTGCCAGACAACGAACCGCTGCAGGTCGAGGCGCAGCTCGCCAACCGCGACGTGGGCTTCGTCCACGTCGGCCAGGACGCGGCGGTGAAGGTCGAGACGTTCAGCTTCACCCGCTATGGCCTGCTGCACGGCAAGGTGATCAATGTCAGCCGCGACGCGGTGGCCGCCGCCGACCGGCGGGCCGACGACAGCGGCGGCGATCCGACCCCACAGGCGCCCACCGCGGCCTCGCCGACCTATGCGGCGCGCATCAGCCTGGATCGCACCGCCATGACCATCGATGGGCGCCGCGAGCCGCTGCTGCCGGGCATGTCGGTGACCGCCGAGATCCGCACCGGCCGACGCACCATCATCGACTATCTCCTCTCGCCCTTGGCGCGCAAATCCAGCGAGGCCCTGCACGAGAGGTGAGGGTCACCGTCTAAATCAGCCCAGCCAAGGGCGAGGACGCCTCCGCGTAGAGCCGACGGGGCATGCGGCCAGCCAGGAACGCCTGGCGCCCGGCGATCACGGCGTGCTTCATGGCCCGGGCCATGCGGATCGGATCGCGCGCCTCGGCGATCGCGGTGTTCATCAGCACCCCATCGCAGCCGAGCTCCATGGCCACCGCGGCGTCCGAAGCCGTGCCGACACCGGCGTCCACCAGCACCGGGACCTTGGCCTGCTCGACGATGAAGTGGATGTTGATCCGGTTCTGAAGGCCGAGACCCGATCCGATCGGCGCGCCCAGCGGCATGATCGCCGCCGCTCCGGCCTCTTCCAGCTTTCGCGCATAGACCGGATCGTCGGTGCAATAGACCATGACATCGAACCCGTCGGCGACCAGACTCTCGAGGGCCCGCAGGGTCTCCTCCATGTCGGGGTAGAGGGTCTTGGTGTCGGCGAGCACCTCGAGCTTGACCAGGTTCCAGCCGCCGGCCTCGCGGGCCAGGCGCAGGGTGCGCACCGCTTCCTCGCCGGTGAAGCAGCCGGCGGTGTTGGGCAGATAGGTGAACCGTTCGGGCTTGACGAAATCGGCCAGCATCGGCTGGCTGGGATCGGAAAGGTTGACCCGGCGCAGGGCGACGGTGACGATCTCCGCGCCCGCCGCTTCGGCCGCCGCGGCGTTGAGGGCGTAATCCTTGTACTTGCCGGTGCCGATTATGAGCCGCGAGCGGAACGTCCGACCGGCCACGGTCCAACTGTCGTCATCCAGTGTCGTGGATCCGTCCATGGACTAGCCGCCTCCGATAAAGTGCACGATCTCGATCCGGTCACCCTCCACCAGGGCGGTCGCGGCGTAGGCGGACCTCGGCACGATCTCGAGGTTGCGCTCGACCGCGACCTTGCGATGATCGAGGCCCAGCGCCGCCACCAGGGCGGCCAGGTCGCCGACCCGCTCGAAACCGCGGACTTCACCGTTGACGCTGAGGCGCATGGCATGTGCTTGTTACCCCGCGCGGCGGGCGATACAAAGGGGCACTAGAGCGGCCGGCGGGGCGGAATGTCGAAACCGATCTATGTACTGAGCGGCCCCAACCTCAATCTGCTGGGGGTCCGCGAGCCGGACCTCTATGGCCGCCAGACGCTGGACGACATCCGCGCCCTGTGCGAGGCGCGCGCGGCGGCGCTGGGCGCGGCCATTGTCTTTCGCCAGACCAACCACGAGGGCGAGCTGATCGACTGGGTGCAGGAGGCGCGGCTGGAAGCGGCCGCCCTGGTGATCAACCCGGCCGGCCACGGCCACACCTCCATCGCCCTCCTGGACGCCCTCAAGACCCTCGCCATTCCCATCGTCGAGTGCCATCTTTCCAACCCGGCCGCGCGGGAGGGATTCCGCCGGCGCTCCTATGTATCCCTCGCCGCGACCGGCGTGATCGCCGGTTTCGGCGCGGCGAGCTATGAACTAGCCGTGGAGGCCGCGTGCGCCCTGGCCTCGGCGGATGAACCCACGCCGCTACAACAGCAAGGCTGACGAACTTCATGCCCAATCCCAAGGCCCCCGCCGATCTGTTCGACGCGCGCCTGGTGCGCGAACTGGCCGCCGTCCTCAACGAAACCGGCCTTTCGGAAATCGAGGTCGAGCGCGACGGTCTGAAGGTGCGGGTGGTCAAGAACCTGGTGACCATGCTGCACGCCGGGAACGTGGATGCCAACTTCCCCTCCCCGACTGCGGTCGCCCAGGCATCGACCCCGATCGCCGAGGCGGCGCGCGCCGGCGACGTGGTCAAGTCGCCCATGGTCGGCACGGTCTATCTCCAGGCCCAGCCCGGCTCGCCCCCTTTCGCCGCGGTGGGCGATCAGGTCGCCGAGGGCCAGACCCTGCTGCTGGTCGAGGCCATGAAGACCATGAACCCCATCGTCGCCCCCAAGGCCGGCAGGATCGTGGAATTCCTGGTCGCCGACGCCCAACCGGTGGAATACGGCGAGCCCCTGGTCGTGATCGGCTAAGCGGGAGCATGTTCGACAAGATTCTCATCGCCAACCGCGGCGAGATCGCCCTTCGCGTGCACCGCGCCTGCAAGGAGATGGGGATTTCCACCGTCGCCGTGCATTCGGAGGCCGACACCAGCGCCATGCATGTGCGCCTGGCCGACGAGAGCGTGTGCATCGGCCCGGCTCCGGCCGCCAAGAGCTATCTCAACATCCCTTCGATCATCGCCGCCTGCGAGATCACCGGCGCCCAGGCGGTTCATCCGGGCTACGGGTTCCTGTCTGAAAACGCCCGCTTCGCCGAGATCGTGGCGGCGCACGGCTACACCTTCATTGGACCCAAACCCGAGCACATCCGCGTCATGGGCGACAAGATCGCCGCCAAGCGGGCGGTGGCGGCGGCCGGCATTCCCGTGGTGCCGGGCTCCGAGGGGGCGCTGACCAGCGAGGCGGCGGCGATCGCGGCCGCCGAGGCCATCGGCTATCCGGTGCTGATCAAGGCGGCCGCCGGCGGCGGCGGACGTGGGATGAAGGTGGCGGCGAGCCGCGAGGCGGTGGCCGAGGCCTACGCCACCGCGCGGGGCGAAGCCAAGGCGGCGTTCGGCGACGACGCGGTCTATATGGAGCGCTACCTGGCCACGCCCCGCCACATCGAGCTGCAGGTGATCGCCGACGGCTTCGGGGCGGTCTGTCATCTTGGCGAGCGAGACTGCAGCCTGCAGCGCCGCCACCAGAAGATGATGGAGGAAGCGCCCTCGCCGGCCATCGACGCCGCCACCCGCGCCGCCATCGGCCAGGTGGTCGTCGATGCGGTCAAGGCCATCGGCTATCTGGGCGTCGGGACCATCGAGTTCCTCTACGAGAACGGCGAATTCTTCTTTATCGAGATGAACACCCGCCTGCAGGTGGAACATCCGGTCACCGAGGCGATCACCGGCATCGACCTGGTGCGCGAACAGATCCGCATCGCCGCCGGCCTGCCCCTGTCGTTCACCCAAGACCAGGTCGTCTTCGAGGGCCACGCCATCGAGTGCCGGATCAACGCCGAGAACCCGCGCACCTTCATGCCCTCGCCCGGCCTGGTCACCGACTTCCATGCGCCAGGCGGCCTGGGGGTGCGGCTGGATTCGGCGCTTTACGCCGGCTACGTCATCCCCCCCTACTACGACAGCCTGGCCGGCAAGCTGATCGTCCAGGGCCGCGACCGGACCGAATGCATCGCCCGCCTGCGGCGGGCCCTGGGCGAAATGGTGGTCGGCGGCGTGGAGACCACCATCCCCCTCTTCCAGGACCTCCTCACCGATCCCGACATCCTGGCCGGGCGCTATGACATCCACTGGCTGGAACGGTGGATAGCGGCGCAGGGGTAGGGGGTAGGGAATCTGCCCACAATCCACGAGCCGCCACGCACACGTCGATCCCAGGAGTCGAACATGAATACTAAACTCGGAGGCTCAACGATTGAGACAATCGCCCTCGAACTCAATAAGCGGTCCCGTGATCACCCCATTGGAGAGTTGCAGGATATTCGCAAGAAGCTCAAGAGCCTTAAGCGCCGGCCCGCGCGTGATATCTTTGCAAAAAAATCCATTTTTTCAAAGAAAGGATATGCGTATCACATCGGCGGCCAACCAGAGTTGCAATTCAACATCGGCGTTGAGAAGGGGACGTCCGAACTCCGCCACGGGGTCGCGTTCTCGTTCGAACCCAGTCGATCCGTGCACGACCTCAAGTCTTTTGAGCGGAGGGTAGAACTCTTCAACGACTATATCACGCTGTCTCCGGATATATTTTCTGACATGGTGATGTGGGTTTCCAAAGGCAATGAAAACAGCCCACCTCTCACTCCCGACGTGATTTCTCAGTACCTTTTTGTTTCAGGATTGTTCGTCTTTTTCGGAAAGCGCCAACCGCTGGCCGATCTGGATTACGAACTCATCCTCGATGACTTTGACCACCTGCTGCCACTATACAAATACGTGGAGAGTGGCGGGGCAACGCAGCCAATCTCCACCTTGGTCAGAGCGCCATTTCAATTCCGCCCCGGCCATTCCGAACGGCCGTCATCGACGATAGCCACCCAAGGCGCTCGCGAATTGAATGTCACGCTGCAGCACAATGACTTGCAGAAGGCGCTCTTCCAGCGGTTGGAAGGGACTCATGGAAATGAGAACGTCGGGGAGGAACAGCACACAGGCGTCGGCACATTTGTGGACGTGGTCGTGCGGCACTCCCAGGACGGGTATTGGTTCTACGAAATCAAGACGGCGTTGTCAGCGCGATTGTGCATCCGTGACGCCATAGGCCAATTGCTCGAATACAGCACCTGGCCGGGCAGTCCGAGGGTCGAGCGGATGGTTGTGGTTGGGAAGGGCGTGCTCGACCAAGATGGGGCGGAGTATCTTCGGCGCCTCAAGGATCGATTCAACCTGCCAATCGCCTACGAGCAGGTTTCGATCTGAGACCCGCGCCACCGAGGGAATTTTCCTGTTTCATTTGGTCAATGACACAGTAGGTCATTGACGTTCGGCTGGCAGGCTGCCAATATGGCGTCGATGAACTATGAGTGGGATGGCGCTAAGAGCGAGCGGAACCGGCGCGAGCGGGGCCTGCCGTTCGAGATCGCCGTTCTGCTGTTCGACGGGCCCGTTCTCGTCAGCGTCGACGACAGGTTCGAATATGGAGAGACGCGATTGCGAGGGATAGGCGAGGTAGCCGGAGTGGTGCTGGCCTGCGTCTACACGGAAACCAGCCGGACGCGGCGAATCATAAGCCTGCGCCGCGCTAACAGGAGAGAAAGGAATGTCTATTATTCGACGCAATCGGGCTGACGTGGACTCCGCGGCGGAGATCGCGCGGATGAAGGCCCGTCCCGCGCCCAGCGAGGCCGAAATCGAGGCTGCGACCGCCGAGGACGGCGGGGCCTGGAGAGACGAAGACTTCACCAAGGCGGAGTGGGTCGCGCCGCCGCCCTCCGCCGCCGAGATCAGGGCGTTGAGGGCGGGACTCGGCCTCAGCCAGCCACAATTCGCGCGCCGGTTCGGTTTCACCCTCTCGGCGCTGCGCCAGTATGAATATGGCCGCCGTAGCCCAAGGGGCACGGCCACCACCCTTCTGCGCCTGGTGCGGGCCGACCCCGACGGCGTGGCGCGCGCCCTGCGAGTCAGGGCGCCCTGACAGCCGCTTGGAAACCCTCCCCTGCCCGCCTTCACCGCCGACGACCTGATCGAATGCTATCGACGCGGGGTGTTTCCCATGGCCGATTCTCGCCACGACTCGGCGATGTTCCTGGTCGATCCGCCCCGGCGGGGGGTGCTGCCGCTGGAGGGCTTGCGCCTTTCGCGCCGCGTGGCGCGCACGGTGCGCTCGGGGCGGTTCGACATTCGCGTGGACACCGCCTTCGCCGAGGTGATTGAGGCGTGCGCGACGCCCGGCCTCGGCCGGCCGGAGACCTGGATCAACGGCGCCATCCAGGCCCTGTGCGTCGAGCTCTTCGCCCGGGGCCAGGCGCACAGCGTGGAAGCATGGCGGAACGGGCGCCTGGCGGGCGGCCTTTACGGGGTCGCCATCGGGGCCGCCTTCTTCGGCGAGAGCATGTTTTCAGCGGAGCGCGACGCCAGCAAGGTCGCCCTCGTCCATCTGGTGGCGCGCCTGCGGGCCGGCGGCTATCGCCTGCTGGACGCTCAGTTCATCACCGATCACCTCGCCTCGCTGGGGGCGGTGGAGATTTCACGGGCCGACTACGCGCGTCGCCTCTCCGGCGCACTCGCGACTCGGGGGAACTTCTTTACGGCCGGCTCTCAACTCACCGGCGCGGCGGCCCCGCAGGCGACCAGCCAAGCGTCATAGATCGGATGCTCGAAGGGATGCAGGCCGGGCGCGTTGGCGAACATCCAGCCCCTGAACACCTCCTTGGCCGGCGGCGGCGCGTGGCCGGGCAGCACCGGCGCTTCTGAATAGATCACCAGATAGGCCGACGGCCGGGGCGCCGGATCGCCCGCCCCTCGGGTCTCGCAGACGCGCACCGTGAACACCAAGGTCTTGTAGCGGACGCGTCGGCCGATCGGCGCCTCGAACTTCAAGGTCTCGGCCGTGACCTTGTCCAGGACCTGCAGGATGGCCACCGGTCCGCGCGGCGGCGGCGGCGGCCCAGGCGGGGGAGCGGACTTGGCCGCGGGCTTGGGCGTAACCGGTTCGGCCGGGGGGGCGGGCGCCTCGGTCGTTGGAGCCGCTTCGGAGGGCGGTGGCGGCGCGGTCTCGGGCGTAGCGGGCGGCGGCGCGGCGGCGGTTGGCGCACCCTGAGCGTCGGGCGACCCCGGCAAGGCCGGCGCGGAAGAGGGGGGGGCGGAAGAGGGGGGCGCGGAAGGGGGGGGCGCGGGCGGGGCGGCCCGCCCCTCCAGGACCGAGGGGGGAACGGAGGGCGGCGGGCCGGGACCGGTCTGATCGCTCTGACGGGCGCGCGCCAGATCGCCGGCCGCGGCCAGGACCGCCAGCGTCGCCAGTCCGACCAGGGCGCGGCCTAGTCGGGGGTCCACGGCCGATAATCTCCTGAAGCCTTGGCGCGGTCGCCGCCACGGGCGATCGAGCCCTTTGGCCGCCAGGCCCACATCGTGCCGGTGAGGTTAGGCTCATAGGCCGTCTCCCACGGCCGCCGTTTCAGCGGCGCGCGGGTGGGCGGCTCGGCGAAGGTGTGATGCAGCCAGCCGTGCCAGTCGGGCGTAACCCTCGAGGCGTCCGCATAGCCCTTGTAGATCACGAACCGGCGGTTGCGGCCGTCGTAGTCGCGGCGCGGATCGACCGTCTCGAAATAGCGGTTTCCCGCCTCGTCCTCGCCCACGAAGGCGCTGCCGCGGCCGATCTGCAGGCGCGCGCCGATCGTGGCCCCGGTCCACCAGGTGAAGATCGCTCTGAGCAGGTTCAAGTGTCGAGCCGCGGGTTCTGGGAAAGGGGCGGCCAGCTTATAGGGTCAAGGGTGCGGGGCGTCCAGGCGAGCGGACACTCACAACATGTTGTGGAAGGAGGCGCCGCCACCGCAATATCTGTTGCGATCTCGCCCACTCGGTTCTAGCGTGCTGGCCAGATCGGCGGAGCGACTCGGATGCGCATCCAACCACGGCCCGCGTTCGCCGCCCAACCGCCGGCGGGCCAGGCGCGCCAGATCGAACGCGCCCACGGGATGATCGAAACAGTCGCGCCGCGCGACTGGACGGGGCCGCGGGTGGAGGCGTGGCTCGAGTGGGCCGAGGCGTTGCCGGCCGACTATCCCTTGGGAGATCTGCCCGCCGACCTGCGGCCGGATCGCCCCTTCGACCCATTGCTGGACACCGGTCCCGATCGATATGCGCGGCGCCTCGCCGCCTGGGGCTGGGCGCTTGGCCTCTTCGACAGCGCCGAAGACGCGACGGCCTTTGGCGGCGAGATCTTCTCGCTCATGGCGATGGGGGCTTTCTCGCCGGGACCCGCGCTCGCGTTCGGGGCCCGCGCCCACCCCATGGCCGACGACCCGGCTAGGCCGCGCGCCCCCACCTTCGCGGACATCGCCTCGGCCGATTTCGCTCCCCGGGGCGCCCCAGGCCCCGCCGACGAGCGCCTAGCCGCCGTGGCCGACACGGTTCTGCGCTGCCAGGGCGACAAGGCCGCCTGCGCCGATCCTGGCGAGAATCAGGCCCTCGCCCGCGCCGCCCTGGCGGCGAGGGTTTGCGGGGCCGGCGACGCGGAAATCATCGACGCCATCGCTCTGGCGCGCGGCGGATTCGATGGCGATCTCGGCCAACCCGGCCGCGCCGCGATCGCCGTGGCCGACCGGGACGCCGTCGTGGGCCAGAACCTCCAAGCGTCGCGGGCGGCGGCGATCGGGTGGCGGAGCGGCGACCTCACGCTGGTCTTCTCCGGCGCCGACGCGGCCTTGCTGGCCCGCTCACGTATGGCCCCGAGCGCCGCCGTAAACGTCCTAGCCGTTGATGAGGACGAAGACCTCGCCGCCGCCGTGCGCCTGGTCACGCTGGCCATGGATATCGAGGTTTCGGCCGGGTTTTCAGCTGCCGCGGAGGACGCCTGGCGCCGCCGCGAGCATCGTCCGGTGGTCGTCGCCCTGGCCGGCGTCGGCGAGCGGCTGGTCGCCGAGGGCCTGGGGTTCGACGAGGAGGCCGGACGCGCCCGCGGCGGCGAACTGCACGCCCTGGCCGCCGCCGCCGCCCTGGCCGCTTCGGCCGAACTGGCCGCGACCGAGGGCCCCTACCCCCGCTTTGCCGCCGAGCGCGAGGCTCAACTGGCCGGCCTCGCCGGCCGTCGCGCGGCGGTTGAAGGGCTTGGCGATCGCCCCACCGCGATCCTGGCTCGGTCGCTGATGATCCAGGCCGTTCAGGACGCGGGGGCGTCGGGCCTGCGAAACGCCCAGGTCACCGGCGACCTCGACGATCCGGAAATGGCGCTGCGCCTGGGTGGGCTATCCCTGGGAGCGGTCCCATGGCCTGGGCCGCTCGCCAGGTCGGAAACGGCCGATGGCCGTGTGTTCGCCATATTGTCGGAGACGGCCATGGCGGGTCTGGCGCGGCTGGGCGCCGACATCGACGCGGTCCGCCGGCATGTCCTGGGCCACGGCGGGTTCGAAGCCGCCCCCCTCATCGACCACGCCACCCTGACCGCCAAGGGCTTCACCGACCATGAGATCGCCGCCGCGGAAGCCGCCCTGGTCCGCGGCGCGGCAACGCTGAGGGCCGCGTTCGCCCCCGCGGTGGTCGGCGTCGGGTTCGTGCGCGATGTCTTGGGCGCCTCGCGAGAGACCCTGGCCGACCCGGCCTTCGACACTCTGGCCCTGGCCGGATTCACGCCCGCCGAGGTGGCCGCCGCCGAGGCCTTCGTGCTGGGGACCGGCGGTATGGCGGAAGCGTCCTTTCTGCCAGCCGCCCAGCGGAGCGTCTTTCGAAGCGCCGCCGAAACCACCCTGGAGGCGCGTCTGACCATGCTGGCCGCCGTCCAGCCCTTCGTGTGCGCCCCCCTCGCAGCCAATCTCGAGCTGGTGTTTTCCGCGACGCCCGAGGAAGCTTCCGATCTGCAGGCCGTTGCGGCGCGCGCCGGCGTTCGCGCCCTCCGGCTTCGCCGGGCCGACCCTCCGGCCGGATTCACCCTCCATCTGCCGGCGGCCGAGCCGTCCCGTGAACGGGTGGCCGAGGCCACCGCCGAGCGGATCGTGGAGCGCGTCGTCGAGGTCGGGCGAAGCCGCCACAAGCTGCCCGACCGGCGCAAGGGCTATATTCAGAAGGCCGCGGTGGGTGGACACAAGGTCTATCTGCACACCGGCGAATACGACGACGGGGAACTGGGCGAGATCTTCATCGACATGCATAAGGAAGGCGCCGCCTTCCGCTCGCTGATGAACAATTTCGCCATCGCCATTTCCATCGGCCTGCAATACGGCGTGCCGCTGGACGAATTCGTCGACGCCTTCGCCTTCACGCGCTTCGAGCCGGCCGGCCCGGTCACCGGCAACGGCGCCATCGCCTCGGCGACCTCGATCCTGGACTATGTCTTTCGCGAACTGGGCGTCTCCTATCTGGGCCGCGCCGATCTCGCCAACATCGACCCGGCCGAGTTCAACGCCGACGGCCTGGGCGCGGGGGGGGCCGACGCGCCCCAGAGCGCCTCGCGCCTCATTTCCAGGGGTTTTTCCCGCGGCGCCGCGCCCGACAACCTGGTCTTCCTCGCCCCGCCGGTCCGCCCCGATGGCCCGCCGCGCGCCGCCGACGTCTGCCCCGCCTGCGGCGACATGGCCCTGGTGGGCGCCGGACAGAGCCGCGTCTGCCAGACCTGCGGGTCGCGAACCATGCGGGCCGGCGAAAGCGACGGCTGACGGGCCGCCAGCGACATTGCCGGTATTATGGCGCAAACGCCGGAAGCGCCGCCCCCTCCCCACGCCCACATTTCAGGGGAGGCGTGACGTGAGCGACCATCCCCGAGATTGCAGACGACCGGCCAATGCGGCCATGGTGGCAGGATGGGGGACATACCTCGCCACAGCCTTCTCGGGGCGCTTGCCGCAATTCTTGAATTGGGCGGCGCCGGGGTGGCGATAGTGCATCCAAGCTGGAGCTTCGTCGGATACCTGCTGATCGCCGCTGGATTTGTGCCGCTGGCCACCTTGGCGTGGGATCGGTTTGGAGCGCCCAGCCCCCGAACTGGACCTAAACGTGGGTGGGTCCCAATAGCCAAGGCTCCATTTGCCATTCGCCGGCACCCAGAGTTTGAACATGATACCGATGGGCCAAACCCGGCGTTTCTGCCGATCCGCTTCATGGTTCAAACGCTGTCCAATGGGAGCATTGATCTTCCGGCTCCCCCCGGTATGACTTTCAATCCAGGCGTGCCCTCAATGCGGAAGGCCGATGGAGCCGATCTGACTTATTGCGGCATAGATTGGGATAAGCAGGCGTTTTGCTGGCGGTGGGGACCCGCTGGAAGAAGCTTAGGTATTTCCTTGGAGCCATGGGAGGTCGCCAAATTCCCGCTCGAAAGTTTCCTCTCAGAGGAAACGGCGCGTATTATTCGGGCTAAGGCTTCGTCTGTCTGGAGCCTCATGCAACACCCTATATCGACGTTTTTGTCAGAGGGGCGCTTGGTCATTTGGGCCAGGATAGCGGTGGCCACGGTTCACTTCTCCGTCATTCCGCCGGACACATGGCAGCACTTCCAGATCGCCGACTGGCCAACCGGGCGCGCTGAAACCGCAAAGGGGGAAGCCCTCTATTCGGTTCACGTAGAGGTCGTGCGTAAGCGAGTCAGTCGCGTGGCAGACGGGTTTCATTGGCTCCAATCGCTTTTAGCGAGGCTAACAAGAACCATGTCGGAAACGCGCCCCGGTTGATCTTCACCTGAACTGACGCTTCGGTTTCTGGCAAACCCATGTCGGTGAGGCGCTTCGCCAATTCGGCGTTGCGGACGCCGGCGTGGGCCATCTCGCCGCGTAGGTATCGCTTGGCCTTGTCGGCCCATTCGTCGCTAGTCGCCGCCATCGTCACCTCCATCGGTTATGGTGGAAATCCATCATATCTGTCGTTTTTCCTATTGCAAGTGTTTGCCGCTTGCCATACATATCCGTCAGCGAAACAGGCGGATATGACTTATGGCACAACACTTTCTCCTCTCCCGTGAAGCCAAGACCCTCTCGCTCGGGGCGGTTTACCGCATGTGCGACGCCGACGTGGAATCGGCGTTCCGCAAGGTGCGTTGGCCTGAGACGGATGGTGAGCCGGTTTGCCCGGCGTGCGGGAGCCTCGGCGCCTATGACTGCCGGCGTCCGAGCGGCGCGCCACGCTTCGAATGCCGCGAGTGCAAGAAGCATTTCTCGATCACGTCCGGGACGCTGTTCGCCAGTCACAAACTCCCGCTTCGGTCCTATCTCGCGGCCATCGCCATCTTCTGCAATGAAGTGAAGGGCAAGAGCATGTTGGCGATGAGCCGCGACCTGGGCGTCTCCTACAAGGCGGCCTTCGTTCTCTGCCACAAGATGCGCGAGGCGATGGCGGCCGAATTCAAGGGCCGCGTTCTGGGCGGTGAAGGCAGGACCGCGGAAGTCGATGGCGCCTATTTCGGCGGCTATGTGAAGCCGGCCAACCGGCGCGAGAACCGGGTGGATCGGCGCTTAGCCGAGCACCGCACCGGCAAGCGCAAGGTCGTCGTCGTCATCCGCGAGCGGAACGGCGAGTCCCTTCCGGCCGTATTCCATAGCGAGAAGGCCGCGACCAATTTCATCCGCTCGCACGTCAAGCCAGGAACCATCGTCAACGCCGACGAAGCGGCGTCATGGGATGGCCTTCACGCCAAGTTCGAAATGAAGCGAATCAACCACGGCGACGCCTACAGCCTGGACGGCGCTTGCACGAATTGGGCCGAAGAGTATTTCAGCCGCCTTCGCCGCGCCGAAGTCGGCCACCACCATCATATCAGCGGCGTCTATCTCCTCCGCTACGCCCAAGAGGCCGCGTGGCGCGAGGACAGCCGCCGCATCGCCAACGGCGAGCAAGTTCAGCGAGTCGCCCAATTGGCCTTAGGCCGCAAGCCGAGCGTCGATTTCTCCGGCTACTGGCAGCGTCACACAGAGAAACGCGCGGCTTAGCTTTCGGCTAGCGCGATCGAGAGAATGGCTTCGCCGCCGGAGTGATGTGACGGTCTTCCATGCGCCAAAACTCAGAACAGCGGCGGCCGATAGCCGGGCCGAGTCGCAACAGCCCTCGCGTGGTTGCAGTTGGCTTCAGTAGATGAGATGAAATCTGTCGCATTTGGTGCTGTATCGAACGCCGGCTCTGCACTAAACATTGTTTCAAGACTGACGATGAACGGCGTGCCATTCACATGCCCACAGACGATCAATGCAGTCGGCTCACGCCCGCTCTTGTAGTGTCTGAAAGCGACGTATTCATCAGAGAAGCTCAGCGTCGTGTATGGTTGGGGAACGTGTCCGAGCGGCCCAGAATTAACTGGATGCTCAATATGAGCAACCACAATGGCCTCACCTTCGAGCCTTGCTTTGGCTGTCGCAGGCGGTTCACCGGGAACAGCCGCGGGACTCCAAACTGGTGGCTTTGATGGTGAGCAACCAACAGCCAGTGGCAGCAGGCAAACCAGACCCCAAAGTCTCATAGATTCATCTCGCCCCATCGCGCCGACTTGTTTATGGTTAGTTTGATGGGCGGGGTGCCAGCCCCGCCGCATCCTCATGGACGAAGGCACGTCATTCGCGTGGATCAACCTACGCGATTCTGGAGTGCCTGTCATGCCCAAATTATTGAAAATCTCGTCTATTGGACTTTATTTGGCACGTCTGATTCTCCTGGCAACAGGAAACCTCCCCGCGTCCCGATTGCTATCAATGATTGTGACATCTGGGATGCAAGAGATTTCGCAACGGCAAGCTTTATGTTTGAAGCTCCAGCGCTGGTGACGGTCAAAAATTCAAGTCCGATCTCGCCGCTTGGTAACTGCGACACGGTGACATCGCGAACGGACCCTAGATCAATAAACGGTAGCGTGTCGCTCATGGCTTTGCCTTTCGGGCTGGCCGCGCGACGCTTGACCCCGGCCCGCGAATCCGAAGATTCTTGGCCTTGGTGCTGGTCCCGTCATCGCGCGGCGGTTTCAGTCAGGCCCTCGGCGCTTCGAACGCCGGGGGCTTTCTTCATCCTCAATCGAGTCGGCCGCGCCCGATAGGTCAGACGCCCCCGATCCACCGCTTCGGCGATCCCGCCACGCGCGCGATGCCTTCACCAACCCGCTTGTCGAGCGTGACCTGAAGCGAACAGTCGATGGCGTAGAGAGTGCGCGAACCGGCCAGCCCTTCCTCGCGCATGATTCGCCGTGTGATCTCCCGGCTGGTCATCGGAGCGTTGGCCTGGCGTAGGATGTCCAGCGCCAGGCGCGTCCACTTGGTGGGGCTCCCGCCGCGCCGGTTGGTCCAGCCCCGGATAGGCTTGATGCCCTCCACGTCGGCTTCTGGCGCGAACATGCGGATCACGGCGCCGAGATGCGCGAGGTCGCCCATCAGCTTCACTCGGTCAGCGTGAGCGACGTGTAGAGCGCCCAGGGTGTGACCGTATCGACGCTTCAAAGCAAAGAGGACGTGGGACTCGGCCATCCCTGAAATGTGGGGCCGATCACGTCTTCAATCTTCCGGCGTTTGCGCCATAATACCGGACATTGCGGCGATTTAATTGGCGCCGGACGAGGCGGTGGCCCACTTTGAGGGACTGATCGGCCTGCAAGGAAGGAAAGTGTCGTGCCCGCCATCTCCTTGGCCAAACGCATCGCTCTGGCCATCGGCGCCTGCGGCCTGCTGGCCGCGGCGGGGAACGCGCAGGCCTTGGCGGGCGCACAGAACGTACCCAGGCTGGTGTCGTTTGGCGGCGCGTGCGTGCATTGCGATCTGGCCGGACGCAAGCTCAGCGGGGCCAAATTCGTGGGCTGCGACTTCGCCGGGGCGACCCTGGTGGGCGCCGATCTGCGCGGCGCGGCCTTCATGGGGTCAAACTTCACCGGGGCCGATCTTTCCCGCGCCGATGTCCGCGGCGCCTCCATGACCGGGGCCCACTTCATGCTCGCCAACTTTTCCGGCGCCCGGCTGGCCGACCTCGACGCGGCGGGCGCGAATTTCATGGACGCCGATCTTACCGGCGCGAGTTTCGACGCCGCCGAGCTGACCGGTTCGAACCTGGCGCGGGTGAAAGCCGGCGCGGCCAGTTTCAAGGACGTCAATTTCACCGGCGCGACCCTAGCCGACGGCGCCTTCGCGGGGGCCGACTTCAAGGACGCCGCCCTCTTGCACACCTCCCTGGCCGGGGCCGACCTGTCCCAGGCGCGCAATCTGACCCAGCATCAGGTGGACGGCGCCTGCTCCGATGCCAAGACCCGCCTGCCGCCGGGCCTGAACGGGCGCGCTTGCGGAGGACGGCGGTAGGGCTATCGCGCCCTAACGTTTCGCCGCCGGGGCCAAGCGGATGTGCAGTTCCTCAAGCTGCGCGGCGCGCGCCGCCGAGGGCGCGTTCATCATCAGGTCCTGACCCTGCTGATTCAACGGAAAGGCGATGACCTCGCGGATGGCCTGCTGGCCGGCCAGCAGCATGACGATGCGGTCGATCCCCGGCGCGAGGCCGCCATGCGGCGGCGCGCCGTGGCGAAAGGCGCCCAGCATGCCGCCGAACTCCCGCTCCACGGTCGCCGCGTCGTAGCCGGCGATCTCGAAGGCCTTCAGCATCACCTCGGGGCGATGGTTGCGCACCGCGCCCGAGCACAGCTCATAGCCGTTGCAGACGATGTCGTACTGCCAGGCCAGGACATCGAGCGGATCGCGGGTCTCGAGCGCCTCCAGCTCGCCCTGCGGCATCGAAAACGGGTTGTGCGAGAAATCCACCCGGCCCGTTTCCGCATTCATCTCGTACATCGGAAAATCGACGATCCAGCAGAAGTCGAAACGGTCCTCATCGATCAGGGAAAGCTCGCTCCCAGCCTTGGTCCGAGCCAGTCCCGCGAACCGGTGAAAGGCCGTGGGGTCGCCGCCCACGAAGAACGCCGCATCGCCGATCTTCAGGCCCAGCTGCGCGCGAATGGCTTCGGTGCGCTCAGCGCCCAGGTTTCGCGCGATGGGACCCGCCGCGCCGCCGTCCGGCCCCTCTTCGTCGCGCCAGAAGATGTATCCCAGGCCCGGTTGGCCTTCGCCTTGCGCCCAGGCGTTCATGCGATCGCAGAAGGCGCGCGAGCCGCCGCCCGGCGCCGGGATGGCCCAGATGGCGTTCGACGCGTTTTCCAGCATGCGGGCGAACAGGCCAAAACCGCCGCCGCTGAAATGCGCCGAGACATCGGCCATGACCAGGGGATTGCGCAGGTCCGGCTTGTCGGTCCCGTAGCGGGCGATGGCGTCACGCCAGGCGATGCGTGGGAAGGGATGGGGCGTCACCGGCTTTCCCTGCGAAAACTCGACGAACACCCCGTGCAGCACCGGTTCGATGGCCGCGAAGACGTCCTCCTGGGTGACGAAGCTCATCTCCACGTCGAGCTGGTAGAACTCGAGCGACCGGTCGGCCCTGGCGTCCTCGTCGCGAAAACACGGGGCGATCTGAAAATAGCGGTCGAAGCCCGCCACCATCAGAAGCTGCTTGAACTGCTGGGGAGCCTGGGGCAGGGCGTAGAACTGGCCAGGGTGGAGGCGCGAGGGCACCAGAAAATCGCGCGCGCCCTCGGGGCTGGAGGCGGTGAGGATCGGAGTCTGGAACTCCGTGAACCCCTGATCGACCATCCGACGACGGATGGAATCGATCACCTTCGAGCGCAGGACGATGTTGCGGTGCAGGGTCTCGCGCCGCAGATCGAGGTATCGGTGCGCGAAGCGGATTTCTTCGGGATAGTCCGGCTCGCCGAACACCGGCAAGGGCAATTCCGCGGCTTCCGACAGGATGAAGACATCGCCGACCCGCACCTCGACCGCGCCGGTGGCGAGGTTCGCGTTCACCGTATCGGGCGAGCGCGCCACCACCTCGCCGTCGATCCTGACCACGCTCTCGGCCCGCAGCCGTTCCAGCGTATCGAAGCCGGGCGCGCCGGGATGAACGACCAGTTGAGTGAGGCCATAATGGTCGCGCAGATCGACGAACAGCAGGCCGCCGTGATCCCGCTTGCGATGAATCCAGCCCGACAGACGCACGCTCGCGCCCTGGTCGGCGATCCGAAGGGCGCCGCAGGTGTGGGTGCGATAGGCGTGCATCGAGACGTCCTGAAAAAGGCGGGGTTTAGAGCGGCGCGGAAGGGCGCATGGCGCCTTGGTTCTGTCAAGGCGAGCGGCGGCATTTGCGACTCGCGGAAAATCGCGCTTATATGTCCTTCCCTGTCTCAACAGCTGAAAGGAGGTGGTCCAGTGTCTCATTGTCTCCAACCGCGGTCGCAAGCGACCTGGAGCCTTAAGATGGAGGCTCGCTCCTGACGGCGTCTCGACGCTGAAAAGGATGTAAGGTCGCGGTCGATCGGGCAAGGCCCGAGACCGCCGCGGTCACGACGATGGAAGGGCCGTCCCGGCAGCGGGGCGGCCCTTTGCTTTGCATCCTTTCGCTTTGGATGGGGGCGCATCCCAGGGCCGAAAACCGCGCGCACGCTCTCTTGGAGCGGCTTAGGAAAGGGCTGCATTCCAACGGAGACACCCCGCATGAGCTTCCGCATCACCGGCCTGCCCGCCGAACCGTTCGCGCACCTGTTTGGCCTTTCCGACGCCGATCTCGCGGTTCAAGGCGCGAGGCGCTACATCGCCGACGCCAGGCCGGGCTTCCCCGACCGCATAGAGGTGCGCGACGCCGAGCCGGGCCAGGCCGTGTTGCTGGTCAACTTCGTCCATCAGGGCGCCGACACCCCCTATCGCGCCAGCCACGCCATCTTCGTGCGCGAGGGCGCGAGCGTGCCTTACGATCGTACCGACGAGATTCCGCCGGCTTTGCGTTCGCGCGTCCTCTCGCTGCGGGCCTTCGACGCGACGCACATGATGATCGACGCCGACCTCTTGGACGGCGATGTTCTGGAGGGGGGCATCGAGCGGCTCCTGGCCAACCCCGATGTCGCCTATGTCCACGCCCACTACGCCAAACGCGGCTGCTACGCGGCGCGCATCGAGCGGGCGTGACAGAGAAGCCTACGCCCCGACCAGCTCCCGCCCGATCAGGAACCGACGGATCTCGTTGGTCCCGGCGCCGATGTCGTACAGCTTGGCGTCGCGCAGCAGACGCTCGACGGGAAATTCTTTGAGGTAGCCGGCCCCGCCCAGGGCCTGGATGGCTTCGAGGCTGGTTCTGACGGCGTTCTCCGATGCCAACAGTATGGCGCCGGCGGCGTCGAAACGGGTGGTGTGGCCGGCGTCGCAGGCCCTCGCCACGGCATAGACATAGGCCCTGGCCGAATTGAGGGCCACATACATGTCGGCGATCTTGCCCTGCATGAGCTGGAAGGTCCCGATCGCGCGGCCGAACTGTTTGCGCTCACGCACATAGGGCAGCACGGTGTCGAGGCAGGCTTGCATGATCCCAAGAGGACCGGCGGCAAGAACGGTGCGTTCGTAGTCGAGCCCGCTCATCAGCACGCCCGCGCCGCCGTTCTCGGGGCCGACGACGTTTTCCTCCGGAACCTCGCAATCCTCGAACACCAGTTCGCCGGTGTCGGAGCCGCGCATGCCCATCTTGTCGAGCTTCTTGGAACAGGAGAAACCGGCGAAACCCTTCTCGACGATGAAGGCGGTGACGCCGCGGCTGGCGTTTTCCGGGTCGGTCTTGGCGTAGACCACCACTACGTCGGCGTGGGGGGCGTTGGTGATCCAGAACTTGGCGCCGTTAAGCACGTAGCGGTCGCCGCGGCGGTCAGCTCGCAGCTGCATGGAGATGACGTCCGAGCCGGCCCCCGCCTCGCTCATGGCCAGGGCGCCGACGTGTTCGCCGCTGATCAGCCTGGGCAGATAGCGGCGCTTTTGCTCGTCCGCCCCCCAGCGTCGGATCTGGTTGACGCAAAGGTTGGAGTGGGCGCCGTAGGAAAGCCCCACCGAGGCCGAGGCGCGCGACACCTCCTCCATGGCCACTACGTGCTCAAGATAGCCAAGGCCAAGGCCGCCGAAATCCTCCTCCACGGTGATGCCGTGCAGGCCGAGCGCGCCCATTTCCGGCCAGAGCTGACGGGGGAAGGTGTTGGAGGCGTCGATCTCCGCCGCCAGCGGGGCGATGCGGTCGGCGGAAAAACGGGCGGTGGTCTCGCGGATGGCGTCGGCGGTCTCGCCCAGGCCAAAATCCATCGTCGGTCCGTGGTTGGGGATCATGGCGGGGAGCTTAGCACGCTCCCCGCCATTCGTCGCGTCCCGCTCAGGCGATCGGCTGCAGGTGGGCCATCGCCTGACTCACGAAGGCCCACACGTCGGGCCCAAACGGCAAGGCGGGCGCTACCTCCAGATTGGCCAGCGATTCCCGCCAGGCCTCTCCCATCTTGGCCGTGATCGCGAGGTCGCCGCCGGTCGATAACATGACCAGAGCACGCCAGCGCCGGGCGACATCCACCGCCTCAGGGGCGCCTGGGTCCGTTCCGACAAGGGATTTGGCCTTGGCGATCAGGTCTCCCCAGTCGGCGCCGACCTTTGCCTGATCGAACGCTTCGGCCTGGCGGCACATGGCCGCCTTTTCCTCTGTGTTCAGATGTTTATCGATGATTGGCTGCATCTTCTTGGCCCAGCCGGGCATTTGGTCTTGCATGATGGTCTCCCTGGTGAGTGTGGTTAGATCGTCCAGTGAGAGCGTTTCGCCACAAGCAATGCGGGCGCGGGCGGCGGCGATCAGTTCGAGGCCATGGTCGGACTCCTCCCGTCGCCGCGTCAGCACCTGTTCTTGCAGTTCGAGCACCGAATCTAGCCTGGAAAGCCGGCCTGAAATCAGGACGGCGATCTTCGCCAGGCTCAGACCCAGGTGTTTGAGTGTCAGTACCTGGTGCAGGCGGGCCAGCGCTTCAGGGCCATAGGCCCGCCAGCCCGCCCGCGACCTCAACGGCCGCACCAGCCCTTTCTGCTCATAGATCCGAAGGGCGCGGACGGTGACGCCGAGCGCTTCGGCGGTCTGGGCCGGCGACAGATATTGGACGATGGGGGCGGTCGACATACGGAATTCTCTCTGGACCCACACAGCCCGCCGCTATGACCCAAGGTCCGGCGCAAGAGCTTATTTCGCCCGGCTCAAATGGGCCCCGGTTCCTCACGCGGGCCTGTCAGTCTGGTGCGTCGAGAGGAACCGCAGCATTGGCGTTAACACCATGAAAGTAAACGATTTAATCATCTACGATCTTCGCGATATACCCCCGCTAGCACCCCCAAATTGACCCACTGGCCCGCAAGAATCATTCTTCGTTGCAAGTCTACCATGGAGTCGCAGTCCGTGGCTGGCCCGCTATGGACCGCGCCCCCCCATGCCGCGCCGTTCGGGGAGGACGGGGACCAGGACGAAGCGCAGAAATATATGCATCTCTGCCCCGGAAACCGCGCAGATTTTGAGAATCTGGGGCCAACTCACTCGGCGAACAGGTCGCGCGGATGGGCGCCCAAAGCGTTGGCCGGCCGGCCCAGGACCTCCACCGATGGATTGCGCCGCCCTCGCTCGATTCCGCCCAGGTAGGTCAAATCAATCGCCGCATCGAGTGCCAGGCTCTCTTGCGTGAGGCCGCGACTCCGGCGCAGTCTTCGCACATTCTCGCCGACGATCTTCGCCCACTCCATGCCCGGAGGGGCGGCGGCCCCGCGAGTAGGGTCTAGGGACTATATGCCCGATCCGTGTTATTGCCCGGCGAGGCAAGCAACCTATGGCTGAAAAAGCACCTGGGTGGATTCCTATCGTCTGGCGCTCCCGCCGGGCTCCAGGGAGAAGGGGCATCCTTTGATGGCAACGCCGCTCGCGCACGCTGGCCCGCTCCGTCCCGGAGCACCAGCACCGTGAGCTGGTCGCTCTGGCTCATCGCTGCGATGAGTGGCTTGGCCGCATTCCTCTTCGGCCATCAAGGCAGCTATCTCTTTGCTGGAATCCCAAGGAGCGCGCGCTCGGCCTTCAGGATCAACCTCCGAGAAGGCGCCAGTCGCACAAACACGTCGCTGCCGCTCTTCGCCACTATGTGGCTCTATCACTGGTTCGGGTTCCTGCCCTGGGCTTTCTTCGTCTGGTACGGATACGAAACCACATGGTGGCGGGCACTGGCCGGTGTTGTCATCGGGTTCCTATTCAGACTTGGAATCACCGCGCTAACCATGGCGATAGGCCTTCACAAAAACGCTTGGATATTCGGATTGGCAGGAATTCCGCTGATTCCGATTTTACTGGGCGCGATGGTCACGCTGACGTTGGTACGCCCGTGAGCGTTGACGGGAGGTCGAAACCGGCAAAGGGATACTGGGCAGAGAAGGTCCTTGAACGGTGGGTCTTAGGCCCATTCACCCTTGTTCAATGGGGCGCAGCGGCATTGCGCGTGTACGACCATGACTGGCCGACGGCCGGAATTCTCGCAGTCTCCGCCGTTCTGACGGGGATTGTCGGAGCGAGGCTAAGTCAGAACCGAGACCGGTCAGCAGCAGAATTGCGCCGTGGAAACCTGCCTTTAACGGAACAAGTGCCGCTCGATGGATTGTTGGAAGAAGAGTCGTTCGGGCTAGTTAAGTCCTCATTCAACCTCGCCTCCGTCGTCGCTCTCACGGCCGCCGCCCTCGGCATAAGGTATCATTTGGTATGGTGGAAGATCATCGCCGCTGCGGTTGGTATTTGGGTGGCCGTTCCGATTCTCGTGGCTCTGCTCATCTTATTCCTCATCGGCGTCGCAAACTTTCGAGCGCGGCGACGAGGTGACGATAGCTGAACCAGGGTGCTAAGGGCCGACGGATAGGCAGACAATTGAGGTTGGAAGCTCCCCCTCGAAAGTGGTATCCCGCTACCGGATCGCCTGAGGGGCGATGTATCCCCGGAATTGTTGGTCGTCAACCAGATCGGCGCGCAATTGTCGGCGCATCAGAGGCGCGCGGGGCCAGCCGGTAGCGGATCGTCGGCCGCCCGCCCGTGGCCGAATTGTCGCTTTCCAGAAAGCCATCTTCGGCCAGGAACCGAAGCGCTGCCCCCACCGCGCCGGGCGAGGAAAATCCCGACCAGTCCCGTTGCAGTATGTCCCGGCGCGTGAACCAAGCCGGCAGGGCGCCGGCCCGGATCTTGTCGAGTAGTCGCGGCGCCAGTGCCCGGCCCGCCAAGAGCGCCTCGAACATGGCAACAGCCCGGCCAGTGGGCACGGGCGCGCGTTTTGGGGGCCGACCAGGGTTCCGCCTTGGCCTGTTCCTGCGCTTCGTCATCACCTGAGAGTCTGACTCATAATTCCACGCTGTGGTTTTACGCTCTGACCAGTCGGCGTGTCAGCCGGCGGATGTGGGCGATGAATATCCAGGCGACGGCGCTCTGGATGGTGGCCTCGAAGTCCTTGGCGAGGCGGCGGCAGCGGCCCAGCCAGGCGAAGGTGCGTTCGACCACCCATCGTCTGGGCAGGAGTTCAAAGCCTTGGGCGGTGTCGGATCGCTTGATGATCTCGAAGGTCCATTGACCAAGGCCGGCCATGGCGTCGCGCAGTTTGTCGCCGGCGTAGCCGCCATCGGCGAACAGATGCCGCAGCCAGGGATGGAGCGAACGGATCGAGGCCAGGAGATCGACGGCCCCGTCGCGATCTTGAATGTCGGCGGGATGGACCTGCAATCCGACCATGTTACCGTCGGTGTCGGTGACGATGTGCCGTTTGCGGCCTTTGATTTTCTTGCCGGCGTCGAAGCCTCTGGGGCCGCCGGCCTCGGTGGTCTTCACCGACTGGCTGTCGATGACGCCGGCCGTGGGGCTGGCCTGCCGGCCCACCTTCTCTCGCATCGCCATGACCAACACATGGTTGATCTGCGCCAACAATCCCTGGCGCGACCAAGCGTAGAAGTAGCCCTGAACGGTCGAGTACGGCGGAAACTCTTTGGGGATCGCCCGCCACTGACAGCCCGTCGAGGCCATGTAGAGGATAGCCTCGAACAACCGACGCAAATCCGTCGTGCGCGGACGTCCACGCCTCTGGGGCAGTGGCAGCAACGGCTCGATCAGCGCCCATTCCGCGTCGGTCAGATCGCTTGCATAGCGCAGGCCCTCGCGACGATAGTGCGCGCGGGTGGTTTCAGTCCAAGCCATCGTGACCTCCGTTGAGCTTCGCAAACCCAAGGGAATCACAACCGGTTGAAATCACCCACCTTCTTTTTCAGTCAGCCTCTGACGCCGTGCCGATCCCATGCGTCAATATTTCAATCGGAAGTAGGTGCGCCCGTCGGCCACGGTCGTTTCGGCAAATCCCTCTTCGCACAGGGCGCGCATCAGCTCGCTGCACTTGGACACGGCCACTCTATAGTCGCGCTCCACCTTCCGCCACTCGGGGAAGAAAGGATCGAACACCGACTGTCCATCAACCCACCCCTCGCCCTGACTCTGCATCGCGACGCCCTTGGTCGCAGTGGCGTCCCAAAAGACGGCAATGAAGGCGTGCACGTATGCCTTGTCGAGGTTGCTAAGCGCCTGCTCCTTGACGGGCGCAGCGGCTAGCGGATCGGGCTTCGGGTTTCCGGGCTTGTTTGCCATGGGGTAGCTCCATTAGTTGCGGGGCGGGATTTTGAGCGTGGGCGCTCTTGGTGAACGGCGGGCGGGCCACCGGAGCCGCTCACGCGCTCACGCTCACACCCCCACTCCCCTTTAGGGGGTGGGGTGAGCGGATGAGCGCTGAGCGCCAGGCCCGAAATCTTTGAGCGGCGCGGCTGAGCGGGTCATGGCCCACCTGGAATTTCGAGGTAGATCACGCCGCCGTGGTCCACGCGCCGCACGCCGGCCCGAGCTGCCGCCGCCAACACGCTTCGGGTGAGGTTGCGCCAACGGCTGGGCTCCGGTCGGCCAGCATTGGAGTGGCGCGCGGCTGTGTCGATGGATGCGTATGACCGACCTTCGATCTCAACCGCCTCGCCGGCTTCCCGCGCCGAGCCCAGGGCCGCCAGCAGGCGTTCGTCCGGCGAGCCGGCGTGACGGCCCCGGCGGGTCTTCACGGGCGAGCGCCGCCTTCCCTCAGGCTCAAAGGGGTCTTCCGCCGGCCGGGGTTCCTCCCCGAACCGGAGCACGGCCCCAGCCGGACCGTTCTCAATCCGGAAAGCGCCCAGGTCGAGAGGCGGCCCGTGGCGGGTTTTCGTTAACCGGAGCCGGCGTTTCCGAAAAAATCCGGTCTTCCGGTCTTGCAGGGCGTCAATTTGCAAAACGAAGTTGCTAGTGTCGATCCAGGCTTGCGCGCCCCTCGGCGCGTTGTCGCGTTTGCCAGTGTGGTGCGCCAGCACAACGCAAGCGCCGTGCGTCTCGGCTATTTCCCGAAGGCCCCGCATCGTGGCCTCGGCAAAGGCTTGGTCTTCCTCGTCCGGCGGTCTGTAGATCGTCCGGAGATTGTCGAGCAGGAGCAACCCGAGCCCACATCCAAACTCGCGCCGCAAGCGCATCACGGCGGCTTCAACATGCAACTGGATGTCGCGGCTATCGTGGCAGGGCGCGCACACCGCCGGGAGAGCATCCGGCTTCAGCCCGAGGTCGTTAGCAAGCGCGCGAAGTCGCGGGGGAACTTCATCGGCAGCTTCACCGCTGAGAATCAAGACGCCGACCGACGCGATGAAATAGCGCCCGAAGAACGCTCCGCCCGAGGCGGCCGCGACGGCGAGAGTCGCCAACAACATGGACTTGCCGGCACCGCTCAGGCCCACCAACAGGCCCGCATGGAACCGCGCCAAAATCAGCTGCAACAACCAGTCCAGTCCATGGGCCGGGGCGTCTGATAGACCACTCATGCCGAACGCGATGGCCGCAATTCGCTCGACACGCGGGGACAGCGACTCCGGGAGCGCCTCTCCCAACATCTCGACGGCCAGCCATTCCTCGACGCCCAGATTCCGCAGCGCCCCGGCGGTGAACAACAGCAAGCTGTCACTCACCCTGCCGTCGGTCCCCACAATGGATTGAAGCCGCGCGCATACGGCGCGCGCCTTTTCCTCGCGCATGGCGTCGGCAAGGGGATCGGCGATAGGCTCGCCGTCAGGCATGATCGGCCTCAAGCAAATCCCTGAGCGACGACAAGTCGATCAGGCGTCTCCGGCCAATGGCCACGGACTTGAGGCGCCCATCCTTAATCAGTTGATAAAGCGTCGTTTTTCCAAGCCCCGAGAATCGCAGGGCTTGGGGAACGGGGACGAACCGAGGTTCAAGTGTGGGGGCCATCGGTGAAGCACTCCGGTTAGTGGCGAACCGGAATGTGCCACTGCGCCCGGGGGCAGTCGTTCCGCGTGATTCCGCCGAATCAGGCGGAAGGGTTGGCCGGGCTCCGCTCCAGCTCGGCGATCTGTGACGACAGCGCCGGAACCTGGCGGATCGCAGCTTCTAGCGCGTCGCGCGCCCTGCCGTATTTGCGGGTAGGCTGGTCAATGTCGCCCCAAATCCATCTTGCCCTACTGGCCTTGGTCGGGGCGCGCTCGCCGCTCGCCTCGCAAGCCCTGGCCCAAAAGTTCAGCTCTGCCACTTCAACGATTTTGTCTGACCGCCAGCGGTCGAAGGCCGCACCGCTAAGTCGGCCCGCCCGGTCCAGGGAGTTCGGCCCCGATGTGCGGACAAGGCCGGGCGTCGCCCTTCGCGCTTGGGCTAGGACGGCGTTGAAGCCGGGCTTAATGTCGAGATCGGATGCGGCGAGGTTGACGGCGACGAACAGCATGCGGCCAAACCATTTATATGCCGGGTCCTTGACCGCCTCGGCCGGCTCGATCCGCTCGACGGCCGGCGGCCCGATGTAGGCCGGAACGGGCGTCGATGGGGGCGGCATGCCCTCTCGACAGTCCGGTAAGGGAACGGCGCCCCCTTCAAGGGCTTGGCAATACTCCAAGGCGTTCAACCAAATTATCGCCGACGCCTCCCATACCGTAACGGTCGTGAAGTCACCGCCTGCCGCCGCCAACTTGGCGTTTCTGGCCTGTCGCGCGGCTTCGACCGATACGCGGTCAAGGTAGGCGTAGCGACTTGCCGTGAACCACGCTGGCGCGGCGTCGTCGGCCCTGGTCATCCTTGGCCATCCCTAAGGGCGTCCAGCTGGTCGCTCCACCACTGCATCATCTCGACGCGCTCGGCCCAATGCGCGCCCCGATGGTAGGCCCCGCGCACGGTGTCGCTGTCACCATGGGCGAGCGCCCGCTCGATCGCGTCCGGGTTCCATTTGCCGGACTCGTTCAAGAGCGTGGACGCCATGGCCCGGAAACCGTGAGAGGTCATTTCGTCGGCGCCGTAACCCATGGCCCGCAGGGCGATGTTGAGGGTGTTCTCGGACAGCGGCTTGCCGGGGCTGCGCAGGGAGCGGAACAGAAATCCCTCCCCGCCCGTCATGTCGCGAAGCTCTTTCAGCATCGCCACCACCTGACGCGACAGAGGTATCAGGTGCTCCTTGCGCATTTTCGTCCGCGCCGCCGGGATGCGCCATGTCGCGGCGCCCAAGTCGAACTCGCGCCAGTCGGAAAGTCGCAGCTCGCCCGGACGCGGGAAGGTTTGGGCCAGCAGTTGCAGGGCCAGCGTGGTGGCCCGCTGGCCCCCGTAGGCGTCGATGGAGCGCAGAAGCCGGCCAGCACCCTCAGAGTCGATGATCGCCGCGTGGTGCGTGACCTTGGGCGCAGTGAGGGCGCCTTTGAGGTCCGCCGCTACGTCCCGCCGCGCGCGGCCCGTCGCCACGGCGTAGCGAAACACCCGGCCGGCGAACGACAGGGTGTTGCCGGCGCTCTCATAGCGCCCTGTCTTCTCGATCTTGCGCAGGGGTTCCAGAAGCTCGAACGGCTCGATCTCGCCGACGGGCCGCTGGCCGGTCTTGCCGAGAAGCGAGAGATACCAACGCAGCTTGGCGGCGGTGGTGGGGGCCAGCCCCTCTTTCTCGCGTTTGGCGATCAGCTCCTCGGCCACCTTTGCAAAGGTGTTGCCCTGAGCGGCCCTGTCGAGGATCGCCGCGCGCTTCTTTTCGACGGCGGGGTTTTTGCCGTCCTTCAACTGCCTCTTGGCCGCGTCACGCTTCTCGCGGGCTTCGGCGAGGGTGACGAGGGGGTATGCGCCGAAGCTGAGAAGCTGCTCCCTACCCCCGTGGCGGCACTTTAGACGCCAGAGCTTCCCCCCGGCCGGGGAGACGTAGAGGAACATCCCGGCCCCATCGGCCAGCTTGTAGCCCCTCGCGGCGGGCTTGGCGTTGCGGACGGCAGTGTCTGTGAGCGGCATTTTGGGGGTATCCAAACTACCCCCTAATTGGGGACTACCCCCGATATACCCCCATTTTTCGCGGCTGTATACGGATGCGAACGAACGCCCGCGAACGGTTCAGCCCCTTTCGGCACGTCATACACGCTTGTTTGTAGAGAGAAAACAGAACATTCGCGAACGTCTGCGGACACTGCCAAACAAGCCCGTCAAAAGAACTATGGTGCGGTCGAGAAGACTCGAACTTCCACGGGAGTTACCCCACAGCGACCTCAACGCTGCGCGTCTACCAATTCCGCCACGACCGCGACGAGAGGCTGAGTGGCGGGGCGTAGCAAATGGCCTTCGACTTGGGAAGGGCGGCGCGCCTACATAGCGAGCATGGCGATCCTGACGTTCATGCGCCCCGACGCCGAACCCGCGGCCTGGGCGGTCTCGCGAGGCCTCGTAGCCTACCCGGACGCCGTGGCAGCCATGGAGGAACGGGCCGCCGCCATCGCCGACGGCGAGGCCGGCGAACTTGTCTGGCTGCTGGAGCATCCGGCCCTCTACACCGCCGGGGTTTCGGCCAAGGCCGCCGACCTGCTCTCGCCCGGCCGCCTTCCGGTTTTCGAGAGCGGACGGGGCGGCCAGTTCACCTACCACGGTCCAGGTCAACGGGTGGCCTATGTGATGCTCGACCTGCGAGCGCGCGGCCGCGACGCGCGGGCGTTCGTCGCCGGCCTCGAGGCCTGGATCATCGAGGCCCTGGCCTCGTTCGGCGTGGCCGGCGAGGTTCGATCCGGGCGGGTGGGCGTGTGGGTGGCGCGGGCCGGCGACGGCGGCGCCATCCGCGAAGATAAGATCGCCGCCATCGGCCTGAAGCTGCGCCGATGGGTCAGCTTCCATGGGATCGCCGTCAACGTGGCGCCCGATCTTACCCACTTTGACGGAATCGTTCCGTGCGGGGTGACCGATCACGGCGTCACCAGCCTGGCCGATTTGGGGCTCGCCGCTAGCCTTCAGGAGGTGGATGTCGCGCTGAAGGCGGCCTTCGTCCAGGTGTTCGGGCCGACAGTCGATTCGAACCCGCCGATGGCGCCGTAACCCCTCGCGCCGGTTGTTTCGTGTCCAGGGCCGTGTTTACAAATGCCGGCCCACTTCGGGGCCCGCCTTTCGCTTATTCGAACGCCTTGACCGCCGCTTCATGCGCTTGATCGACCGCTATCTGTTTCGCCAGCTGCTGGGTCCCACGCTCCTGGCGACGGCGGCGCTTTCGGCGGTGGCGATGCTGAGCCAGCTTCTCTCCGGACTCGACATACTCGTGGACCAGCGCCAGAGCCCCTGGGTGTTCGTCAAGATAGCGGTGCTGGCTATGCCGCAATTGATCGTGATGATTCTGCCCGTCGCGGTGCTGGTCGCCACCCTGGTGGCGATGAATCGCCTGCACACCGAACAGGAAATCGTCATCTGTTTCTCCGGCGGCATGAGCCGCTGGCGCGTGATCGCCCCGGCGGTCGAACTGGCGACGTGGTTGACCGTCATCTCCCTCCTCCTGACCCTGTGGATCCAGCCCCTGAGCTACCGAGCCTTGCGCCAGAGCCTCGAAGCGGTCAGGGGCGATCTGGTGGCAAGCATGGTCAAGCCGGGTCATTTCACCCATCCGGCGCCGGGGCTGACCGTTTATGCGCAATCGGTCGATGACGACGGGGCCATCCACAACCTGTTCATCGATCGTGACAACGGCACGGGCCAGGATGCGACCATCACCGCCCGCGACGGGCGGCTGGAGCGTCGAGCCGGGGGTCCGGTGCTGGTCCTGCGCGAGGGGGCGAACCAGGAGTTCACGTCCCAGGGCGTGCTCAACTATTTGTCCTTCGACGAATACGTGTTCGATCTGCGCCCCCTGATCGGCCTTGGGCGGCAGATCCGCTACAAGCTTTCCGACCGTTACCTCCACGAGCTCTTTTTTCCAGACCCGCGAGCACGCTGGGAGCGCGCTAACCGTGTCAAGATGCTCGCCGAGGGTCATTCACGCCTGGCCGCGCCGCTCTACGTGATCGCCTTTCTGTTCATGGCCATGGCGGCGGTGATCGGCGGGGCCTTCAGCCGGTTGGGTTACGGGCAGCGCATGGCCGCGGTGGCCGCGGCGGCCCTGGTGGTCCGCACGCTCGGCTTCGCGGTTCAGGCTGCGGCGGGCGCCGCGCCAGCCCTCAACGTCTTGCAGTACGCCATTCCCCTGGGCGCGACCGCCATCGCGGCGTCAGTGTTGTTTGGCCGACGGTCAGGATCGACCGCCACGCGGGTCGGCGCGCCATCTCTGTCGCCGCTGGCGCGGCCCGTATGAGCCGGGCCGCCGTCCGCATGCAGGTCTACGTCCTGACGCGGACGCTGATGGGCGTGGGCGCGGCGCTGGCGGCGATCGGCTCGGTGATCCTGCTGATCGACTTCGTGGAACTGTCGCGCACTCTGACCGGTCGGGCGGAGCTCTCCTTCCTCGACCTTCTGAGCCTGACGCTGTTGAAATCGCCATCGGTCATTCTGCTGCTCCTGCCCTTCGTCTTTCTGTTCGGCGCCATGAGCGCGTTCGTGGCCCTCAACCGCCGCGGCGAACTGGTGGCCATGCGCGCGGCGGGCGTGTCGGCGTGGCGTTTTATATTTCCGGCCGCCGCCGCGGCATTTTTGATCGGCGTTCTGACCATCACGGTGCTGAACCCGCTCGCCGCGGCTCTCAACGCGCGTTTCGAGGATCAGCGCCTCGCGCTGAGCGACGGCGCCGCCCAAAGCGCGCACGGCGAGATATGGCTTCGCCAAGGCGACGACCGCGATCAGATCGTCATTCACGCGAGAACGCACGATATCGACAACGCGACGGTGCGGCTGAAGGGCGTCTCCCTGTTCATTCAGAACGTCGGCCCGAGCGGCGTACTCGACTTTTCGCGCCGCATCGAGGCGGCCCAAGCCAGTCTCATGCCGGGATTTTGGCGCCTCACCGACGTCCGCGAGGCGCTGCCGGGGGCCGGATCGGTGCGATCGGAACAACTTTCCATCCCGTCCGGCCTCGACCGGCGCACCGCCATGGAGCGGTTCGCTTCGCCCGGCGCGGTGGATTTCTGGCGCCTTCCCGCCACCATCCGCTCGGCGGAGTTGGCCGGCTATTCAGCGGCGGGCTATCGGCTGCATCTTCAGCAGCTCCTGGCGACGCCCCTGCTGTTCTCGGCTATGTCGGTCCTGGCGGCGGCCTTTTCGCTGCGTCTGATGCGTCTTGGAGATTTGGCCGCCCTGGCGGGGACGGGCGTGGGATTGGGCTTCGTGGTGTTTTTTCTCGGCGAATTCTGCGGCGCCCTTGGCGCCTCCGAGGTGATCCCGCCTTTCGTCGCCGCCTGGGCGCCCCCGGTTCTGGCGATTTTGTCGGGGGTCACGCTGCTTTGCTATACCGAGGACGGGTGACTCGAACACGCGGGGGCGCGGTGAACGGCATAAGAGGTCCTTGCGTGGTGACAGCGAGCCGCCTGGCGGCGATCTTGACCGGGACAGGTCTCACTGTCGCCACCGTCGGCGCGGCAATGCTCGCCGGCGCGGCCAGCGCCCAGACCATGGGCCCCGCGGGGATCGCCACGCCGGCGACGCCGCCCGCCGCGGCGCCGGCCGATGACGGCCTGGCGGGAGGCGGGTTCTATCTCGAGGCCGATCGGCTCATCCAGGACGACGTCAATCACCGGTTCACCGCCGAGGGGTCGGTGGAGGCGCGCTATAAGGGGCGGGTCCTGCGTGGCGACCAGGTGGTCTATGACAGCACATCGGGAATCGTCACGGCCCGCGGCCACGTGACAATCCTCAATCCCGACGGAACCTCGCAGTTCGCCGACGCCATCACCCTGGACAAGGATATGAGCGAGGGCGTGGCCCTGGGCTTTTCAACCCGCCTTCAGGACCATGTGAAGATCGCCGCCGCCAGCGCCACGCGCCAGAGCGACCAGGTGACCGAATTGGACCGGGTGATCTACACCCCCTGCGACGTGTGCGCCGACGGCGGCCAAGGCAAGCCGACCTGGTCGATCAAGGCGCGCAAGGTGATCGAGGACCGAAAGCGCCAGACGGTCTATTTCCAAGACGCGGTCATCCAGGTGAAGGGCGTGGGCGTCCTCTACCTGCCCGCCTTCTGGACAGCGGATCCCACCGCGGCCCGCAAGTCGGGTTTTCTGCTGCCGGTGATCACCATCTCCGGGGAACGGGGGGTTAGCTATCAGCAACCCTACTATCAGGTGATCTCCCCATCGCAGGACATCACCCTGACCCCGCAGATCAACACCAAGGTCAATCCGTTTCTGAACATCGACTACCGCAAGCGCTTCTATTCCGGAGTCTTGGACATTCGTGCCGGCTACACTTACGATCGTGATTTCACATCCGGGGGCGATAAATTTGGCGCGCTGACTTCCCGAAGCTACATCCTGGGCAGCGGGATCTTCAACATCGACCAGAATTGGTTGTGGGGCTTTACCGCCGAGCGGGCGTCGGACGAACTGATCTTCGACAAATATTCCATTCCAAACGTCTTCACCAATCAGGGCCTCACCGACCGCGGCCTTTACGCCGCCGACGACCGGCGGCTGATCTCGCAGATCTATGCGGTTCGCCAGGACCAGCTTTCCTATCTCTCGGTGGCGGCCATCAGCGTCCAAGGCCTGCGCGCCCCGACCGCGACCACGCCGGGCGACGATCAGAGCACTTTTCCCACCGTCGCCCCGTTGATCGAGGGCCGCTACGAGCCGGCGGGCGACGTTCTGGGCGGCCGGTTGCGCATCGACGGCAGCGCGGTGGTGCTGACCCGAGCTCAGGCTCCCGACTACACCGATCTTCCAGGCGCATCGCCGATCCCCAGCCTCGACAGTCGGCGCGCCACGATCGGGGCCGACTGGCTGCGCACCTTCACCTTCGCCAACGGCCTTCGCGTCCAGCCCTTCGTTCAGGGCCGCGTCGATGTCTACAACGTCTCCGATCTCGCGCCGGGTCCC
>Ga0208717_1000060_pt1 | contig 69330 bp, 68 predicted proteins | sample NGESurF53shallow_FD_184489 | JGI IMG/M metagenome (GOLD analysis project Ga0208717, IMG submission 184489) | Arctic peat soil microbial communities from Barrow, Alaska - NGEE Surface sample F53-3 shallow (SPAdes) | ecosystem: Environmental > Terrestrial > Soil > Wetlands > Peat ... | reverse complement strand
CGGCGGTCTGCACGCTGTTGACGCTCCGGCTGGCCGTGGCCGTCACCGTGAACGCCGCGCCGCGCGGCTCCAAAAGCGCGTCGTTGGCGCCGCCCGGGACCACCCCGCCGCTCCACTCGCTCGCCGTCGCGAAATTGCCGCTGACCGCGCTGGCCCAGCGGATCGGCGTGCTCGCCGACACCGTATCGACAATGGTTCCTTCGAGGCGGGCGGCCTCGAGGTAGGGGTCGGCCAAGGTGATCTGGATCACCAGGGTGTTCCACCCGGCCACGAAGTCGCCCGCTCCGTTGGAAAGTGGTGTCAGCGCGCCCCAGCTGTATTCGGGGGCCGAGCCGAGGGCGTTCCCATTGAGGTAGGCAGTGGCAGCGTCATCCCCCGAAAAGGCCCCTCCCTGGAGGCTCGCGTCGGCCGGGTTCCAGCCAGCCAGATTGAACTTGAAAGTGAAGGTCATGTAGCCGTTGGCGGTCACGTCCGGATCGGCTGCGATCCATGACGAGCTTGGGCCATTGGCAAGCCATTGGCCGTACCAATCGGCGTCTCCCGGCGCCACGGTGTAGGCGATGGGGGCGTTCTTGTAGTTGTCGGCGTGGGTCACCGTCCAGTTGGCGTCCGGAAGGTCGCCGGCCGTCTGGATGGCGCCGGAACTGTTCTGGCCGGTCGCCACATTCAGGCTGAACCCGCCGCTCGAGGCGGAAGGGGCGACCGGGGCGCTGGCCGCCACCCCGCCGTTCCAGTCCGAAGCGTCGGTGAAATGGCCGCCCATGGGGTTCAGCCAGGGAATCTGGGACATCCGCGTCTCCCGCGCCCGCCCGCCCACGGGGCTTGGCGGAAAATCTCTACGCGCCATGGCCCGCTGGGGCCAGAGATTGCTTTTTAGGTATTGACCAAGGGACTCTCTTCCCCCTCCGAGGGGGCGGAAAGAGACCCGACGATCCGGCCCTTGGCGTCATTGATCAAGGTCAGGCTCCCCGCGCCCAGCAGGCCCGCTCCGGAAAGCGTGTTGTCGATGTTGGTCAAGGTGGCGGCCGAGGTCGCCCCGACGATCTGGTTGGCCGGATTGCCGGAAAGGGAGACGCGACCGCCGCCGGAAAGCGTGGCGCCGCTGGCGCGAACCGCGAGCGTCGCGGCGGCCCCTTGGCCGCTCAGTTCGATCGACCCGGCGTTGTCGATGGTTCCCGACACGGTCAGGGTGCTGGCGTTGAGGATGTCAACGGTCGCCCGATTGTCCACCGATGAGGCCGCGCCGTCCAGGACGTCGCCGGCCCCGACGATCTGAATGGAGCCGGTTCCCGCCGACTCGAGCGCGCCGCCCAGGATGGTCGCGCCCCGCAGTTCCACCCGCGAGCCGTCGGCGGCGAGGATGACCCCGCCGCTCGATCCATCGACGCTCGAGTCGCGGATGATGAGGCCGGCCGCGCCGGTGGCCTCGATCAGGCCGGTGTTGACGATGCTGCCCGAGCCGGTGTCGAGGATGAGCGCGTTCGAGCCATCGGCGTCGACCACCCCGGCCGCCTCGTTGACCAGGGTGGGGCGCCGGTCGCCCAGCCTGCCGGCCCCGGTGATGCTGTTGTCGGCGTTGATCAGGGTCGCCGTCGCCGCGGCGCCGTCGAGGACATTGTGACCGTCAAGCCCCAGAAAAATCGTTCCGCCGCCGGTGAGGAAGGTCGGCGCGGTCTGGCTGACGATCAGCGTGCCCGAATGTCTGGCGTCGGTCAGCGAAATCGTGCCGGCGTTGTCGATAGTCCCCATGAGGGTCAGCGCCCCCGCCTGGGCGACCACCACCGCGCCGCGGTTGGTCACCGCCGAGCGCGTGCCGTCGAAGGTCGCCGTGGCCGCCTCGATGATTCCCGTGCCTCGCGTCTCGAGTTCGCTGCCGACAACCGTCGTCAACAGAAGGACGGTCGAGCCCGCGCCGGCCGCCAGGACGCCGCCGGCCGTCTGGTCGATCTCGTCGCTTACGATAAAGACGCCGCCCGAGCCGGTGGCTTCGATCAGCCCCGAATTGACGATCGCCGCGGCGTTCAGGGCGTCGATTTCGGAGGGGTTCGCCCCGGTGGCGTCCACCACGCCGGCCGCCCCGTTAACCAGGCCGCTGGCGAAGAATTCGATGGGACCGGAAAGGGTGTTGTCGGTGTTGGTCAGAAGGCCGCCGGCGATCTCGCCCATGGCGGCTCCGTTATCCGTCAGAGTGATCGTTCCGCGCCGGTGAAGGTGGCGCCGGACGCGCCGATGGTCAGGCGCGCGCCCTGGGCGGCGCTGGTGAGCGCGATGGTCCCCAGGTTGTCGACGCCGCCGCTCAGGGCAAGGTTCGCCGCCTCGCCCACCGAAATGAGGCCGGCGTTGGCGCCCACGCCCGTCCCCGACGTGGCGTCGAACTGGCCGCCGGTGATAGACAGGGTGGCGTTGCTCGCCGTCTGAAGCGCCTTGACGGTCTCGTTGGTCGAGGCGGTCACCGTGTAGGCGGCGGCGCCGGCGGCGCCGAGGATAGCCTGATCGCCCGCGCCGGGCGGGACACCGCCGTTCCAGTCCGCGCCATCGCTGAAATCGCCGCTGATCGGGTGGATCCAATGGATCTGTGTCATCGCCGTCTCGCGTTGAAAGGCGCCGCCCTGATCGGCTGAAATCTCAGTCGCGCCCGAGACTCAGACCCAGGACCAGTCCCACCGCGAGACCGGCCACGGCGGCCACCGCCAGGGCGACGTAGGGTTGATCGTCGATCATCGTATCGACACCGCCGGCCACGCCCTGGGCGCGATCGGCGGCGCGACCGAAGAGATCGCGGGCGGCGCCCATGGCCATCTGGGTCTTCTGGCCGATGGCTTCGCGCAGATCGTCGATGCGCTCGCCAAAGGCGTCCCGCGCCTGGGCGGCGCGGCCGGTCCGATCTACGTCCATTTTGAATGTCTCCGAAGGAACAATATGGCCATCAACGCCCCGGCGCCGCGCGACGTTCCGTCCCGCGTTCCGCCCCGGAATTCCGCGACGAACCGATCGCCGTCATGCGCCCGCCGCGGGCTTTTCGAGTCTCGCCACCAGCCGGTCATCCTCCCACAGTTCCGCCCGATGATAGTGAGCGGAGGACGCCAGTCGGCCGCCCGCCACCTCCCGGGCCCGTTCATCGTCGTCCACGGTAATCGAATCGAGGGTCGGCACGGTGTATCGGTCGTCATGGATGTAGAGGACATAGGTCTTCATGGCGGGGGGTCTTAATAAGCTTCAGCGCGGCGAAGTGTCGTCCGGGCGACAGACGAAGCGAATAATTTGTCGCCTTGATCGCCCCCATGACCGCCAACTCTTCTCGCGCCGGCCCCGCGCGCCCGGCTCGGCCTCCCCATGGCCCGCGCGCCCTTGGCGCCGACGCCGCTCTGGCCGATGGTGGCCGCCGGTCGATCGGTGGGGATGGCGTGGGAAATCGAAACTTCGTGTTGCGGGCGCTGTGCGAGGCCGACGCCGAGGCCCTGGCCGGCGAGTTGCGTGACGTGACCCTGGGCTCCGGCGAGGTCGTCTATGAGCCGGACTATGCCGTCGATTGGGTCTATTTCCCCCAGACCGCCGTGCTCTCGGTGGTCACGGTGATGGCCGACGGGCGAACCGTCGAGAGCGACACGGTAGGCTGCGAGAGCGTGGTGGGCGTTCTGGCTGCGCTCGGCGCCTCGTTCTCCACCAGCCGCACCTTCACCCAGATCCCCGGCGTGACCACCCGCCTGTCGGCTGCCAAGCTGCGCCATCGGGCCGACACCAGCGCCGATTTCCGCCGTCTGCTGGTCCGCCACTCTCAGGCCAATCTGGCCCAGGCGCATCAGTCGGTGGCCTGCAACGCCCTGCACGGGGTCAATCAGCGGCTGTGCCGCTGGCTGCTGATGTCGCAGGACCGCACCTCCAAGGACGTCGTCGAACTTACCCACCAGTTCCTGGCCGCCATGGTCGGGGTGCATCGGGCCACCATCACCGAAGCCCTGGGCGCGCTGGCGGCGGCGGGGCTGGTGCGCAACGGACGCGGGCGCATCGAAATCCTCGATCGGCCGCGCCTGGAGGCTCTGGTGTGCGAGTGCTACGGCGCCGTGCAGGCGAACCTTGAGCGCCTGATCGGCCAGGCGCCGACGGCGGTTGACAGACGCGCGCGCGGGCGGGCCATGTCCGGCCATGACTCGCCGCGCCGCCAAGCCCGCCCCTAGAACCACCCTCGGACAGGCTGGGGCGAACGACACCCTCGACCTGATCGGCGAACTGGATCGCAAGGTCCACTGGCTGTCGGCGTGGACGATCCACAACGCCAACCATCTGCGGGAAAGCCGCGACGGCCTTAAGGTCGGTGGCCACCAGGCCTCGTGCGCCTCGATGGCGACGATCATGTCGGCGCTGTATTTTTCGGTGCTGGGACCGGACGACAGGGTGGCCGTCAAGCCGCACGCAAGCCCGGTGTTCCACGCCATCCAGTATCTCTACGGCCGCCAGAGCCTGGACCAACTCCGGCGGTTTCGCGGCTTCGGCGGCGCCCAGTCCTATCCCTCGCGCACCAAGGACAGCGACGACGTCGATTTCTCCACCGGTTCGGTGGGTCTGGGCGTGGCGATCACGGCCTTCGCCTCCATCGCCCAGGATTATCTCCTCGCCCACGGACTGATGGAGCCGGAACGGGCCGGGCGGATGATCGCCCTTCTTGGCGACGCCGAACTGGACGAAGGGAACGTCTACGAATGCGTCCTCGAAGGCGCCAAGCACGACCTGCGCAACTGCTGGTGGATCGTCGACTACAACCGCCAGAGTCTGGACGCGGCGACCGCCGAGGGCATGGCGGGACGTTTCGCCGACATCTTCGCCGCCGTCGGCTGGGACGTGATCGTCCTGAAATACGGTCGCGCGCTGGAGGCCGCCTTCGCCCAACCGGGCGGCGCGGCCCTGCGCGGCTGGATCGAGGCCTGCCCCAACGATCTCTACGCCGCCCTGAGCTACCAGGGCGGCGAGGCGTGGCGGGCGCGCATCCTGGCCGATCTAGGGGCCGGATCGCCGGTGGACGGGCTGCTGCGCGCCTACGACGACGCGGCGCTGGCGGGGCTGATGACCAATCTCGCCGGCCATGACCTCGGTCTCCTCGCCGACGCCTTCCACGCCGTCGCCGACGACAAGCCCAAGTTCTTCATCGTCTACACCATCAAGGGGCATGGCCTGCCGTTCCAGGGCCACAAGGACAACCATTCGGGCCTGATGACCAACGCCCAGATGGACGCCTTCCGGATCGGGATGGGGGTGGCGGCGGGCGAGGAGTGGGCGCCGTGGGCCGGCCTGCCGCGCGAGGGCGCGGACTACCAGGCCTTTCTGGCCGCCACGCCCTTCGCCGCCAAACAGCCGCCGCCGCCAGCGCCCCGGGTGGCCGTTCCGGAGCGCTCCGCCTTCCCCAGGCCCACCGGTCGCCAGTCGACCCAGGTGGCCTTCGGCAAGGTGCTCAACGACCTGGCCCGGGCCGGCGGCCCGCTGGCCGACGCCATCGTCACCACCTCGCCGGACGTGACCGTCTCCACCAATCTCGGCGGCTTCGTCAATCAGCGCGGCCTGTTCGCCCGAGGCGACCGCGCCGACCAGTTCCGCGATGCGAAGATCGCCTCGACTCAGCGCTGGCACATGGGCCCGCTCGGCCAGCACATCGAACTGGGCATCGCCGAGAACAATCTCTTTCTGCTGCTGGGCGCCCTGGGTCTGACCGGACCGCTGTTCGGGCGGCGGACCATCCCCGTCGGCACGCTCTACGATCCGTTCATCAACCGCGGCCTCGATGCGCTCAACTACGCCTGCTACCAGGACGCCCGCTTTCTGCTGGTCGCCACCCCGGCCGGCCTGGCCCTGGCCCCGGAAGGCGGCGCGCACCAGTCGATCCACACCCCCCTCATCGGCATGGCCCAGGACAAGCTCAGCTATTTCGAGCCGGCCTTCGTCGATGAGCTGTGTGAAATATTGCGCTGGTCGTTCGATCATCTGCAGGCGGACGATGGCGGTTCGGTCTATCTGCGCCTTTCCACCCGCCCCCTGGATCAACCGAAGCGCGAGGCGGGCGAGGGATGGCTCGCCGATCTGCTGGGCGGCGCCTATTGGCAAATTCCGCCGGAGGCTGGCGCGGACCTCGCGCTCGCCTACACGGGGGCCGTCGCCCCCGAGGCCATGGACGCCTTCGCGCAGATCCGCGAGGACTTCCCCGGCGCCGGGCTGCTCGCCGCGCCGAGCCCCGACCGCCTGCATCGCGACTGGTCGCGCGCCCTGGAGGCCGGCGCCGTCTCGCATGTGGAGAGGCTGTTGGCGCCCTTGAGCGACCGCGCCCGCCTGATCACCGTCATCGACGGGCCGCCGGCCACTTTGTCGTGGCTCGGCGGCGTGCACGGCCACCGCGTGGCGGCCCTCGGCGTCGACCGCTTCGGCCAGTGCGGCGATATCGGCGACCTCTACCGCGCCTATCGCCTGGACGCCGAAGCCATCCTCGACGCGGCGGCGGGGGTGCTGGCGGCGGGGTAGGGCGGTCCAGGGACGTGAAAATCATATAGAAACCAACGATTTCACTGCGCGGATCCACGAACCCGGATCGAGACGATGGCTGACTTTGGCGCTTTTGGGCGGGAAATGGCGGGAATCGTGGGCAGAGAGGCGGGCGGTCAGTCCATGAAGGCGATGCGCTCACTCTTCCCTTCCCTGGTCAGGGTCTCGCAAATCCCCTCGCCGCGCCCCTTACGCCGCGGCTTCAACTTCCATGCTCTTGACGTTCAAGGCCTCGCCCGGCACGCCGAGGATTTCCAGCTCCGCGCCGTGCGCCGCCGTGCCTTGCGCCACCAGGTCGAAGCTGAATTCGAGGGCGTCCTTCGAGACGCAGGTGAGGGCGCCGATTTCCACCGTCACCTTGAGCACCCGCCGCCCCGCCGCGGTCGCGTCCACCTGGTCGACGATGCCCTGCGCCACGGCCAGTTCGTGCATGGCGCTATTCGGCGGCTTCGAGGTCTTCGGCCGGCATGGAAAGGGCGCGCAGTTCGTCCTGCATCTCGGCCAGTTCCTCGAGGATGCGCAGGGTCTGGGCGGCCTGGGCTTCGTCGATCCGGCTCATGGCGAAGCCCACATGGACCAGAACCCAGTCGCCGATGCAGGCCTCGGGGGGATGGGCCTCATCGACGATGCAGGCGATATTGATCTTGCGACGAACGCCGCAAACATCCACCGTGGCAACCAGATCGACCGCGTCATCGATCCGCACGATACGGCCGGGAATACCCAGGCACATGGATTTGTCCTTATGGCTGACCGGCGATCGGCCGGGTCGCCGACGCCCGTTACATCGACGAGATCTTGATGAACTTGAGGATATCCTTGAGGTTGGTCAGGACTCCGATCACGAAGATCACCGCGATCACCCCGCCGACGATTTCCAGGTCTCTCATCGCTAAGTCTCCTTCATCCTAAGCGGCCTTCGCCGCCTTCTGGTCTAGCACATAAGCGGCGATCAGGTCTTCCACCGCCTTGACCGCCGGTTCGATCGCCGCGGCGACCGGCGCGCTCAATCCCATCCTGCCGTCCTGGCCGCCCAGATCGAGCGGTTCGCAGGCGACCAGAACGATACGCTCGCACCCGCCGCCCAGCATCGCAACCACCTTCAGAACCTTGGCCGGATCGAGATCGTGGCCGGAGATCATCAGGTCTTCCGGCGCGAGGCCGTCGGCGTCGCCGGACTGGGTGGCATCGGGTTCAACGATTGAAACGGTTCCAGGTTCAAGGCCGCGTTGCGCGGCGTCGATCAGGATGGCGGCGCGATAGCCGCCGGTGAGCGCATAGGTGAGATCGAGGCCCCGGATGCCGAAATCGACGATCTTCACGCCCGCCGGCGGCGGCTTGCGGGCCAGGCGAGCGACGACCTCGACACCGAAAGCGTCGTCGCCCTGGAAGATGTTGCCGAGCCCGGCGACGAGAAGGCCGCTCATGGCGACGCCTCCGCCGCCAGGTCGAGGGGTTCCAGTTCCTCGCGGGAGAAGAAGAATCTATGCCCGGGAAAGCGGCCTTCGCCCAGGTCGCGGCCCGGATCGTCCTCGATGGTCACCGCCACGTGGACGCGATCCTCGAAATCGCGCTCGATGGCCTCGATAATGGCGACCTTGCCGGCCAGGACGATGTCCCACACATCGCCGCCGGGCTTGGGGTTGACTCGCACGCGCTGACCGACGCTCAAGGCCTGGCCGCCCGACGACAGCGATGCGAGGGCCGGCTTGGGGAAGGCGTCGGGCGAGCGCAGGGCGCCGTGCAGCCTGGCCATGTCGCCCTCGGTCAGGGCTTCGGTGCGCTCGAGCATGGCGCGGGTGCGCGGATCGGCGGCGGCCGCTTCGCGCTTTTCGGCCTCGGTCATGGTGAGGATGCGCAGGGTGAGGATTTCGTCGATCTCCGCCCCGTCGAAGAGGTCGCCGGGACTTTCGGGGGCGATCTGGGGATAGTCGTATAGGATGATTGGTGAGGCGAGCAGGGTGTCGCGCGCGCCCTCGGCCCCGACCAGCACCGGCCAGCAGCCCTCGTTGACGCAGGCCCGCGCCGCGCCGGCCAGGGCCGGCGGCGGGTCGGTGAGGGAAACAAAATCGCCCCCTTCGATGCGCAGGATGGCGTGGGTCGAGGCGAAGGCCCCCGCCTGGGCCCGCGCCCGGTTTTCGCATTCGTCGTGGGTGAGGGCCGTGGTGTTCTCGATGACGACCGCCAGTCGATAGAGCCTGGGCACAATCTCGGCGGCCGAGACGACGACCGCGCCTTCGAGGGCGTGTCCGGCGCGCGCGATGGCCCCGACGGGGCGGCCGGCGGCGTCGCGGAGTATTTCGCGCTCGTCGCTTTGGGCGAAGGCGAAGTCCGTCCGCTGGCTATCGGCGACGAGATCGGCCAGGGAGGCGGCCACTGCGTCCACCTCCCGCTCCACCGCCTCTTCCCATGGCCTGAACTGCCGGCCATCGACCTCCAGCAGGGCGACCGGGCGCGAGGCGTCGGGATCCGTTTCGCGGCCAGGGAGGGGGCCACGGATTTCGCGGTTTATGACATGCAGAAACCGGACCTGGATGGCCACGCGGGCGTCCGGACCGGCCTCGAGGAGACATTCGGTCCGCATCGTCCACGGATCGCCACCGATCTGTAGGCTGAAGGTTTGTGGGAAGACGCCGCCGAAGGTCCAGCGCTGGCGGTTCTTGGTCGCGGTGGGCCGATAGGGATAGAGGTTGTAGCCCTCGTAGAGCACCGCGTCGGCGATCGAGCGGACGGGGTCCCGGGGGAGACCGGCAGCGCGCTCGCGGGTCATGACAGAGCCGCCGGGGCGTCCGGCGGGATCAGACTGTCGAGGGTCCCGTCCCAGTCGGCGAAACCGCCGGCCCGCTTGTAGCGATAGAGCCGCTCGAAAAGATCGTTGCGCACCCGCAGCCAGGTGGTCTCGGGATAGTATTGCGCGATCAAAGCCCGCCAGGTGGCGACCGGCAGGGTGAATTCGGCCTGTCCGCTCCAGGCGACCTGATCGATCTGCAGGCGGCCGTCGGTATCGTCGTAGAAGACCGCGCCGCTGAACAGGAAACAGAGGGGCGCGCCGCCGTCCTCGAGGCCATGAAAATACTTGGTCGCGGCGACATTGAAGTCATGGCTGCAGGTGAGCGGCAGGTCCACCACGCACTCGCCCTCGAAGGCGGGGACGGGCAGGTTGACGTGGTCCCACAGGAAGCTTTGCAGGCTTTGGCCCCAGCGCTGCCTTTCCCCGAAGAGTTCGCTCAGGCGCTCATGATCGGCGTCGCCGTAGCCGCGGCGGGCCGGCTCGATGCGAACCTGGCAGCGCAGGACGATGTTGCGGATCGGCCCGGGCGCGGCGGCGATCCTCAGGGCGAAGAGCAGGGTCGGGGCCACGGCGAACCGCTCGATCCTCACGCCCTCGATCGAGAAAGCCAGGTCAGGCATGGCGCGCCGTCCGTCGCGAACTGGTCTGGGCGAGATCGGCGATATAGGCGTCGATGGCCGCCCAGGCTTCCTCGCCCCCGCCCAGGCCCCTCCAGCGCTTGCGCATCAGGCCGGTCAAGGCGAAGCAGTGGTCGGCGCTGACCCGGTAATGGTCGCGCCTGCCGCCCGAGCGGTTGACCAGCAGCGCCTCCGTGCTGGGTTCGAGTTCGCCCAGCAGGGGATATTTCCGCGTCAGGCCGGTCCACACCGCCTCGCTCAGGTGCGAGCGCGTCGCGCCGGCCGGCCCCGGGAAGAGCGCGACCGGCGCCGCGCCGGCTTCAGGCCGGAACAGAAAGGCCAGATCGATGGGAATGCCCAGCATCGCCCAGTCGGCGTCGGCCAGAGCAAAGGCCTCCAGCGCTTCCTGGCGAGGTTCGACCCGGCGGTAGGGAAGACCCTCCTCGGTCATCTCCGCGGCGCAGCCGGCGCAGGCGCACACCAGGCGCAGGTTTTCGGTCTCCACCAGATGAGAATGCCAATCGGCCAGGCGGGCGCGGCAGAAATCGCACCGCTCGACCGGCCCGGCGACAAACTGGCGAAGCTTGGTGACGGCGGAGTGGGCGGTCATGGCGCAGATCGCGGCCGCCGGACTCCCCCAGCGGGGCGGGCATCAGGCCGCCGCAACGGCCTGGGCATTTCCCACCTCGATGCGGATTGCGATTTCGTCCAGGTCCGGGGCGGCTTCGATGATCGCTTCCTCGATCTCGCGGCGGAGTATGGCGACCGCCTCGCGCGCCGCGCCTGGCGCGACGAGGCGCAAGCGGGCCACGCCGTCGCGGATTTCGAGAAGCGAAACTTCCGCGCCTTCGGCGCGCAGGCTAGGCGCCAGGGCCTTCAACGCTTCGCGAACCCGCGCCTCGGGCATCTTTGGATGCAGGCCATGCAGAAGCAGGACGGCGGCCACCTGTTCGTCGGAGCCCATGGCGTCGAAGAGCGCTTCCCCATGCCCGCTGGTGGCGGCGATCCCCAGAATGCGAGCCAGGGCCAGTCCGTGCAAGTCGAGAACCGCCTCCAGAAGTTCGCGGGCCGCATCGCGACCGCGCGACTCCGGCAGGGCGTCCAGCGCGCCGATCCGTTCCTCGATGCGCCGGAGCGCCTCCTCGGCGCGGGCGCGAGGGGTCATGTCTCGCCGTGGCCCGAGACGCCGAACATCGGCGAGTGGACGGTCTTGATGGTCTTGCCGCCGCCGACATACATGTGGACGCCGCACGGCAGGCAGGGATCGAAGCTGCGTACGGTTCGCATGATGTCGATGCCCTTGAAGTTTTCCGGCCCGTTCTCCTCGAAGATCGGGCAATCCTGGACGGCGTCCTCGTAAGGGCCCGGTGTGCCGTAGATGTCGCGTGGGTTGGCGTTCCACGGGGTCGGCGGATAGGGGTGATAGTTGGCGATCTTCCCCTTCTGGATGACGAGATGGTGCGAGAGAACGCCGCGCACCGCTTCGTGGAAACCGCAGCCGATCGCTTCGTCGGGCACCTTGAAGTCGGTCCAGGTGGCGGTCCGCCCGGCCAGCAGTTCGCCCAGCGCCTTGTCGAGGAAGTGATAGGCAAGCGCCGCGCAATAGGCCTGGAAATAGGTCCGCGCCCGGTCGCGTTCGATGGTGTTGCTGATCTTGGGGACCTTCCACTCGAATTCCACGTCGCCCTTGAGCGCCGTCTTGGGCAGGTAGATCTTCACGCTGTGGCCGGTCGCCTTGATGTAGCCGACGTCGACCAGGCCGGCCAGGGCGGTGGCCCACAGCCGGGCGATGGCCCCGCCGCCGGTGTCGAGGGCCAGATGATCGCCGGTGCGCTTGTCGAGCCAGCGCGGACTCATCACCCACGAATAGTTGCCGTCGAAATTGCGCTTCTGCGGGCGCGGGATGGTTGTCTGGTTCCACGGATGGTTGCGATCGATGGGATTGCCGAGGGGGTCGTTCTTGACGAACATCTCCTGGTTTTCCCAGCCCTCGTAATAGGAGCTGCCGAGAAGGATGCGCATCTGCACATTGATATCGACCAGATCGGTGGTCACAAGTTCGCCATCGACGATCACCCCGGGGGTGACGAACATCTTGCGCCCCCAGTCGGTCATCGTCTTGTAATTGTAGTCGCAGTGGTCGGGATCCTGGAACGAGCCCCAGCAGCCGATCAGGGTGCGCCGCTCGCCCACGTGCTCATAGCCGGGCATCGCCTCGAGGAAGAAGTCGAACAGGTCGTCGTGCAGGGGCACGCACTTCTTCATGAACTCGGCGTAGCGAACCAGGCGGGTGGCGTATTCGGTGAACAGTTGCGGCGTGGGCGTGGTGCCGACACCGCCCGGATAGAGCGTCGAGGGATGCACGTGGCGTCCCTCCATCAGGCAGAACATCTCGCGCGTATAGCGGCTGACCATCAGAGTTTCGCGATAGAACTCGCCGGTGAACGGATTGAGCGCCGTCATGATGTCGGCGATGGTCTTGTAGCCGTGGTCGGCGGAATGCGGGGCCGACGTGGCCTGGGCCTTGGCCCACACGCTGGGGTTGGTCTCCTTGACCATCTTCTCGCAGAAATCGACCCCGACCAGGTTGTCCTGAAAGATGTTGTGGTCGAACATGTATTCGGCCGCTTCGCCGAGGTTGACGATCCATTCGGCCAGGGCCGGGGGGGCGATGCCATAGGCCATGTTCTGGGCGTAGACCGAACACGTGGCGTGGTTGTCGCCGCAGATGCCGCAGATGCGGCTGGTGATGAAGTGCGAGTCGCGCGGATCCTTGCCCTTCATGAAGATGCTGTAGCCGCGGAAGATGGCCGAGGTGCTGTGACACTCGGCGACCACCTTGTTCTCGAAATCGACCTTGGTGTAGATGCCCAGGCTGCCGACGATCCGGGTGATCGGATCCCAGTTCATCTCCACCAGTTGCCGCTTGGTCGAACGCGGATCGTTCAGGGGCTTGGTGGTCGTGGGAGCTTCCATGGTGGCCATTTTGGCCCTCCTTGCCGATTGAAAGGTCGCGCGTCTATTGGACGTGATAACCGGTGGTCAGCGTCGGCCCGTTGTGCCGCCACTTGGGCTCGTCGTTGAGGGTGTTGTTGGTGAGCTTGCGCAGGTTGCGGATCAGGATGCCGTAGGAATTGAGCAACTGCGACGAGAACCTGGCCCCGGCCGGCTCGTCCATGAACGGCATGAACTTGTCGGGAAATCCCGGCATGGTGCAGCCGATGCAGATGCCCCCCACGTTGGGGCAGCCGCCGATGCCGCCCATCCAGCCGCGCTTGGGCACGTTGCACATCACCACCGGGCCCTGGCAGCCGATCTTCACCAGGCATTTGCGCGAGCCGTATTCGCGGGTGAACTCGGCCTGCTCGTAATAGCCGGCGCGGTCGCAGCCCTGGTGAACGGTAGCCCCGAACAGCCATTTGGGTCGGTTTTCCTGATCGAGGGAAATCATCGGCGCGAGGCCGGCGAGCTGGCGCAGTAGATAGAGCAGGGTCTCCATGAAGTTGTCGGGCTGAACCGGGCAGCCGGGCACGTTGACGATCGGCAGGCCGGCCTTCGATTTCCAGTCGCGCCCCAGAAAATCCTGCAGGCCCATGCAGCCGGTGGGGTTGCCGGCCATGGCGTGGATGCCGCCATAGGTGGCGCAGGTCCCCGCCCCGACGATGGCCAGGGCGTGCGGCGCCAGGCGTTCGATCCAGTCGGTGGTCTTGAACGGCTGGCCGGTCTTGGGATCGGTTCCCATGGCCGCCCAATAGCCTTCGCCGCTCAGGTGTTCGTTGGGGATGGAGCCTTCGACAACCAGGACGAAATTGTCGAGATCGCCGGTCAGCGCCTTGTGGAACGGGGCCATGAACTCATCGCCGTTCTCGTAGGCGAGGACCGGATTGTGCAGATGCACCTTGGGCAGGCCCGGGATCGCCCCCAGGAGAACATCCTCGATGCTGGGTTCGGTCGCTCCCGTGATGGCCACCGAGTCGCCGTCGCATCCCAGGCCGGCGGTGATCCACAGGATGTGGACCTCCTTGACCGCGGGAATGTGTTCGGTCTTGGCGCGGCCGTAGGGAACCGAGACCGGATTTTCCGCGACGGGAGTGGTGACTGGCATGGGCTCGCCCTTCCTCTTCCTCGAAGCCTTGTCGAGGGAAGGCGCGGGCAACCTTGAAGCGACTGCTCCGTCGTCCCTGAACAAATTCCACCCAAATGCCTTACGCGCATCGGATTTTTATCGAAACCGGCCATTGCCGATAAATGTTCCTCGCTCACGCAATCGTGACGGGCTGGTATCCGCGAGGCCGGAACGCGGCTATTCCTTGGCGTACTTGAAGCTCACCCGCAGCCGGCTTCTGTAGGCTTCGATCTCGCCTTTCGCGCCCAGGGCGATATCGAGTTCGACCACCTCGGCGACGCGCAGATCGCGCAAGGAACCGGCCGCGGCCGCCAGCGCCTGCTTGGCGGCGTCCTCCCAACTGGTCTTGCTCGTGCCGATGATCTCGGTGACGCGGTAGACGCTCATGGACCTCTCCCTTGGCGGTTTTCCCCCGTTCCGCGATAGGGCGCCGCCATGATCGCGAGGTCAAGACGGCGTCTGGCGCGTTGACCGCCCGCGCGATGCCGCGCTTGATGTCCGCGCCCGCCGGCCCAGGAGTCTCCCATGAACCCGATCACCCTGTTTCTCACCGTCGCTCTGGTGGCGATCGGCGCCATTGTCGGACGCGCGACGACTCCCATTTTCGGCGCCCCGTTCATCGTCGCGGCGATCCTCGTCGCGGTGTCCCTGAAGATGGCCAACGCCTGGCAGAAGTTCGTGATCCTGCGGGCCGGCAAACTGCAGGGCGTCAAGGGTCCCGGCCTGTTCGTGATCTTCCCCATCCTCGACACGGTGGTCGCGGTGATCGACGAGCGCATCCAGACCACCGCCTTCAACGCCGAACAGGCGCTCACCCGCGACACCGTGCCGGTGAACGTCGATGCGATCATCTTCTGGCGCGTCCACGACGCCCGGGCGGCCGCCCTGGACATCACCGACTACCGCACCGCCATCGACCGCGTGGCCCAGACATCCCTGCGCGAGATGATCGGCTCGTCCATGCTGGCCGCCCTGTTGTCGGACCGCAAGACCGCCGACGAGCATCTGGGCGAGGAGATCGGCCGCAAGACGGCGGCCTGGGGCATAACGGTGCTGTCGGTGGAGATCCGCGACGTGGCCATCCCCGAGGCCCTCCAGGACGCCATGTCCCGCCAGGCCCAGGCCGAGCGCGAGAAGCAGGCGCGGATCATCCTGGGCTCGGCCGAGGTGGCCGTCGCCGCCCAGTTCGTCGAGGCGGCCAGGGCCTACGAGGACAATCCCGCCGCCCTGCAACTGCGGGCCATGAACATCATCTATGAGACCACCAAGGAGCGGGGCGCGACCATATTGATGCCGACATCCATGGTCGACGCCATGAACCCCGCCGTCGCCCTGGCCCTGGCCGGAAAGCCGAAAGCCTGATTGGTATCGCCTTCCCGATCTTTGGTCGGGGCCGCGCTCCGCGCGCCGCGCCTGGCGACGCGCGGATCGGTGGGCGCTCCTTAGCCGCCGCCGCTCGTGCCGCCGCTCGTGTGCAGCGTCCCGTTCACCCCGCTCGGGAAGAATCCGCCGCTGGTGACGGCATTGGGATTGAGGTAGACGATGTTGAGCACCTGTCCGGTCGTGCGGCCGAACGCGATCCCGTTGCGATCCAGCGGCACGATGTTCGCCTGACCTTGCAGGACGAGGCCCTGATCGTCGTCGGTCGGCCCATCCAATGCGTCGCGCGCGTTGGAAATGGCGTTGGCCGACGATATGGCGATGGGCATGATCTGCCCCTTGGCATAGAGCGTCGTGCGGACCAACGAAGCGTGGTAGGCCTCGGCGGCCAGAATGCCGGCGGCGGCCGACAGATAGGTCTTGTTGCTGATCAGAGGCGCCGCGCCCTTGTAGGCGGTCACCCCCACATCCTCGAAGATGAAGGCGCCCAGCAGGAAGTTGATGTCGTTGGCGTAGGGATCGAACGCGACGTGGGGGCCGACTAGGCCGGCCGCCCGGGCGGCGGTCGAGAACGAGCCGTTGGGGTTGGTGCCGTCGATGTCGATGATCGGCTGGGCGACCGCCGCCGAACCGAGGGCGCTACGCAGGAAGACGACGTGCTCCATCTCGTCGCGGGCGATCTCCTTGGCGTAAGCCGCCACCACCGGGTCGCTGAACGGCACCTGATGGCCGCCCCTTGCGCTTCCCCGGTTGCCCGTGCCGGTCAATAGGTTGCCGGGCAGGCCCTCGCCAGTCGTGGCGTAGGAATAGAACTGGGCCTCAAGATACTCGAGATTGAGCGCGAAGTTGAGGATATCCTCATCCGTCGGCATGGTGGGGTCCGCCAGGGCCGCGGAGAAGGGATGGCCCTCGCCGACGTTGAGAGCCATGGCGCCCGCCGCGCCCGCCGCCACCACGCCGGCCACGCGGAAGAAATCACGTCGGCTTTCACGCCGAACCACCCTGCGATCCAGGGCTTCCATTACCAAGGCCTCGTTCATAGCATCCTCTCCTATCGCATCTCACGTTTCCCGAGCGCCTAGGATAGGCGCGCGCAACGTCGCTGAACCGCAGGCCCGCTTCGTGAGAGAGCCACCATAGGGGTTCGATGCGGAAAACAGCCGGCATAAGGGCTCGGTTCCATCGCCAGGGCTGATTATTTTGTCGTCTTAACGAATGTTATTATAGACGTTCCCCGGCAAATAACATTTGTTAATCCCAGAAGGCCGGCCATGGTTCTTTGCCATCGCCCCTGCGGCATCCTGTTTTGGGTGGGCTCGCTGGCGCCCGACCGACTGGCGCTTGATCGCGGCCGCCATTTCGGCGAAGTGGCGAGCCGATCGCTTCAGGTATGGAGTCCAAGTGACCCTTCTGCTCAACATTCTGTGGTTCGTTTTCGGCGGTTTCATCACCGGTTGCCTTTGGCTGCTCGGCGGCGCGCTGCTGGCGCTCACCGTGGTCGGCCTGCCGTGGACGCTGGCCGCCTGGCGGATCGCCGGGTTCGCGTTCGCCCCGTTCGGCCGCCAGGTCGAGGATCGGCGCCTAGTCACCGGGCGCGAGGACCTGGGCACCGGCGTCATGGGCCTGATCCTCAACGTCGTGTGGATCGTGTTCGGCGGCTGGCACATCGCGCTCGCCCATATCCTGATCGGCGTGGCGCAGGCGGTGACGATCATCGGCATCCCCTTCGCCCTTCAGAACTTCAAGCTCGCCCTGATTGCCATCGCCCCGGTGGGCAAGACCGTGGTGACCGGGCGGGTCTGGTGATCCATCGAAGTCCGGGGAAATCGCTCTCCAGAACGTTCTTGAAGGGGATTTGACCCTGAATTGACTCATGCGGCGACGCTATGAGAACCTCCTTCCTCCAAGCTCTCGGCCGGGGGCCAAGGCCCGATTGGGGATGGAGCTTCTATCGCGACGGTGCCTGTCGCCGGAGGCGGAAGGTTGGCTGGGAGCAGAGAACACGCGGTTCTAGATCCTTTTCAGTGGGGAAGGACGATGTCCGCCCCGCCGGTGCTGGCCAGCGATCCTAGCGCCTTGCGCCACGGCCTGCTGCGCCGCTGGTCGGACACCTCCCCGGAGATGAAGCAGCCAGCTCTGGATCACCACGTCGTCGTTACCCACCTCGGCGGCGCCAAACGCATCCACCGCGAGCGGGAGGCCGGCAGCAGCATCACCGACGTCCAGCCCGGTGCGTTGACGATCATTTCCGCGGGGTCCGCATCGATCTGGCGCACGGAAGGACCGGTCGATTTCAGCCATCTGTACATCCATCCGCGCGATGTCGATCACGCGATCGTCGAAGTGTTCGACCGCGATCCCTCGCGGGCTGTCTTCCTCGATGAGGTCGGCCGATCGGACGCCCTCCTCGAGGGCCTTCTGAGCCTCATGATGCTCGAACTCTCCGCGCCCGCCGGTCCGAGCTGCCTGTACCTGGAAACTCTGTTTCATGCCGCCCTCGTGCGTCTGGTGGGCGAACATTCGACGCTTTCGACGATCAGGGCGCGGGCTCCCCACGCGTTGGCGCCTTACCGGTTGCGGCGGGTGCTCGACTACATAGGGGACAATCTGCACGCGGACCTTAGCCTCGCCGTCTTGTCCGACGTTTCCGGCCTTAGCCGCTATCATTTCAGCCGCGCGTTCCAGCGGGTGACGGGCCTGTCGCCCCATGCCTTTGTCATCGATCGCCGCATCGAGCGCGCCAAGGCCTTGGTCGTCGGTCATGACCTGGCCCTGACCGACATCGCCAGGCGATGCGGCTTCAACAGTCACAGTCAGTTCTCCACAATGTTCAAACGCGCGACCGGATTGAATCCCAGCCAGTGGCGAGACGAGCACTGACTGCGTGAACGACGTGGATTGTGAATTTCGCGGCAACATATCGGCGAAGACAGCACGAAACCGGCAATCCTGCTTCACTCTCGCTTGACCATGCACCCCCAAGGGCCGAACAAATCATAAGAACACACGGGGAGGTTAGAATCATGGGCATCCGGGCTCGATGAACTCGCGCTTGCCCAATGGCGAGGAAGGTGACGTCATGGCCAAGTTCCGCTGGAGTCCGTGGACCACCGCCTCGATCGGGGCGCTTGTCGTTGGCGCCGCGCTCTTCGCCGGCGCCCGCGATCAAAGCCGCGCCCAAGGCGACCCGGCCGAGGGCCAAAAAATCGCCCCTCCCCATTCCGGGCTTGTCGGCAACGCCCAAGCTGGGCGGGACGTATTCCGAAACGAAACCTTCGGCAACGAAGGCTTCTGGACCGACGCCGTGCGCCTGCCCAAGGGCATCATGGAGGCGAAGGTCACCCCCATCGACGCCTTGAAGCTCGGTCTGGTCGTGGACATCGACGCTGTCCCCGAGGCCATGCGCGGGCCGCTGGCCGCGGAACTGAAGACCGATCTTTCGCGGCGCAACGCGCCCCTGCTCAACGATCCGAAGACGACGATGATGCTGATCGAGGCCGGCGCCGTAGTCGGCTTTGCGCCCAAGGGCGACAAGGTCGGCGCGACCTGCGCGCTTTGCCACACGATCAGCGACGGATCGGTGTTCAACCTGCCCGGCGGCGGCTCCATCGGTCATCGTGAGGATGGTCGGGCGAACCTGAATTTGAATTTTGGCAAGATCATCGCCACGGCCGACAATCCGCTCGCCTTCTATCCCTTCCTGCAGACGACCCTCGGCGGCAAGACGATCGGCCGCGCGGAACATGGCCTTACCGTCAATTCGAGCGAGGCGGACGCCAAGGCCTACCTGAGCAACCCCAAGAACTATCCGGTCGGCATGTTCGACGACACTCCCGACGGCAACGGCAATCCGGTGGTGACGTCGCCCCTGTTCCGGCAGGATCTCGCCGCGCCCTTCGGCAGCGCCGGCGAACAGCCGAGCGTCGAGAGCTTCTCCAACGGTGTCTATACCGTCGCCTTCGATCCGGTCTCTCTGACCACGCCCGAAGGCCGGAAATTCCTCACCATCGTCGGGGGCAAGGCCGGAGCCCAGCTCTCGGACGACTATGCCCAGATATTGCGCCGGACCCACGTCAGCGGCCAGATCGTCGTCAGGTCGATGACCGGCTACAAGGTCGGGGATCCGGGCAGTCTGGTGGGCCGAAGGGTCGATGAACAGAAACTCGCCGATCTTCGCGCCTACCTCGAATCGCTCCCCGCCCCGGCTGGCGAGCGGGTCGACGCGGCGGTGGCGGCGCGCGGACGCAAGGTGTTCACGACCAGCTGCGCGTCCTGCCACAACCCCGATCAGAGCAAGCGGGTGCAAATGACGCTCGTGGAGATGAACACCATCTGGCCGGGCTACCACCCGGTGGTGTTGGCCCGGCGCACGCCGCCCCTGGATCCGATTCAGAATGCGCCGGGCACATTCGACGACAAGATGATCGTGGTCGATGCCAGTCCCGGCGGCGGCCATCGCGGCAATGCGGTCCCCATGCTCCTGGATCTGGCCCGCAAGCCGATGTTCCTCCACGACGGTTCGGTGAAGAGCCTGGAGGATCTACTCAACCCGCGTCGCGGCGCGACCTCGCCCCACCCATTCTACGTCGCCAATCCCAAGGCGCGCGCGGAGGTGGTGGCCTTCCTGCGCGGGCTCGACACTTCGCGCGGCGGCGGGCGTTGATTCGGACGCGGCTACCTCATCCCGCGCCCGGCTCAGTGATCCATCCCGGCTCGCCGGCCGTAGACGGCGTTGTCACGCAGCGTGCGGCGTCCCCTGAAGGATAAGATTCCAACCTGGCGAGGTTGTAGATTCGCTGGGCGGAATCCATGGGAGCGGCCGCGCAAAATCCAAGGTCAGGACCGATGGGCGGCTTCGCCGACTCCGAAGGAATGTCATCGACCAACGCGGCGGATTGCGGCTTCAACGTGCCGCGTGGCCTCGATGACGGCGAACGGCGGGCTTTGGATCGCCTCCTCGGCGAAGGCCGATGGGTGGGCGTCGGCGAGACGGTGCTGGGGGAGGGGCGCGCGCCGGACGGCGTGTGCATGCTTCTCGAAGGCTGGGCCTGCCGCTGCAAGGACTTCCGAGACGGGCGCCGGCAGATCGCCGCCCTGCTGATCCCCGGCGACCTCATCCATCATGGCGACGCCACGCATCCCAGGGCCGGCGATCACGCGGTGCGCGCCTTGACCCGGGCCAGGATCGCCTGGATCGCGCCGGAGGCCGCGGCGGCCGCGCTTCTGGATTATCCGGGCCTCGCCCAGGCCTTGCGCATGGCCGCCGCGATAGAACAGGCCACCGTGCGCGCCTGGGTGGTTAATCTTGGCCAAAGGCCCGCCCGTGAACGGATGGCCCACCTGTTCTGCGAGTTGGCCCAGCGCTTGACGCCGGCCGACCGCCCGCGCCCGGCCACCTTCGCCCTGCCCCTGACCCAGCAGACTTTGGCCCGGGCTCTGGGTCTCACCGCGGTCCATGTGAATCGTGTCCTTCAGCAATTACGCGGAGAGCGCCTGATCGACTTTCACGGCGGCGTTCTGACCATTTCCGACATTGCTCGGCTCAGGACCATGGCCGATTTCGACGGCGCCTATCTCATCGCGTGAAGCGCCGGCGCGCCGCCGCTCAACCGATCAGCGTCTGGACGACCAGCCAGCCGTTCACGCCGAGGATCGCGGCGGCCAGGGCCCAGCCGATCGCCTTGACCCTCGCGCCGCTGGCGAAGGGTCCCATGATGCTGGCGTCGCCGGTGAAGGCGATAAGCGGGATGACCGCGAAGCCGAGCTGCAGACTGAGGATGACCTGGCTGAAGATGAGCAGGCGGGTGGCGCTGGATTCACCGAGGATGGCGATGACCAGAAAGGTGGGGACCACCGCCGCCATCCGGGTCGTCAGGCGGCGGATCCACGGCTTCATGCGCAGGCCCAGGAAGCCCTCCATGACCACCTGGCCGGCCATGGTGCCGGTAAGGGTGGAATTCTGGCCTGAGGCCAGGAGGGCCAGGGCGAAGAGGATGGAGGCCGCCGTCGTGCCCAAGAGCGGGGTGAGCAGTTTGTAGGCGTCGGCGATCTGCGCCACGCCGGCATGGCCGGTGGCGTGAAAGGCGGCGGCGGCCAGGATCAGGATCGCCGCGTTGACGAAGAGAGCAAAACCCAGCGCCGCGAAACAGTCCACGGTGGAAAAATGGATCGCCTCGCGGCGTCCCCTGGGCGTTCGCTCGAACCGGCGCGTCTGGGCGATGGCGCTGTGCAGGTAGAGGTTGTGCGGCATGACCGTCGCTCCGAAAATCCCCAGAGCGATGTAGAGCATGGCCGGGTTGGCGAGCAGGTGGGCGCTCGGCGCGAAGCCGGCCAGGATCGCCCCGCCGTCGAGCTTGCACAAGCTCAGTTCCACCACGAAGCAGGCCCCGATCACCCCGGTCAGGGTGATGACCAGGGCCTCGATATAGCGAAAGCCCCGTTTCTGCAGGCCCATGATCACCAGAGTATCGACCACGGTGATCGCCACCCCGGCCAGGAGCGGCAAGTGAAACAGAAGTTGCAGGGCGATCGCCGTGCCGATCACCTCGGCCAGATCGCAGGCCACGATGGCCACTTCGCTGGCCGCCCAGAGGGCGATGACGGTCCGCCGGCCGAACCGCTCGCGGCATAGCCGGGCCAGGTCGCGCCCCGAGGCGATGCCCAGCCGCAGGGATTGCCATTGCAGGAACATGGCCACGAAGTTGGAAATCAAGACGACCGACAGCAGGGCGTAGCCGAAGCGCGCTCCGCCGGCGATGTCGGTCGCCCAGTTGCCCGGGTCCATATAGCCGACCGCGATCAGATAGCCGGGGCCGGCGAAGGCGGCCAACTTGCGCCAGTAGCCGCCTTGTCCAGGGACGGGGATCGATCGGAACGAGGCGCCCAGACTCGGGGGAGAGCCGCCGGCCCAGGTCTCCGACCAGGATTCCTCGCTGTCCGGTAGAACGCCTTCAATGACGGGCGGCGGCATGGGAAACCTCGGCGGCGGAAAACCCCGCCTTAATGCCCCAACCTCGCGAGGCGGTCCAGGGCGCCGGCCCTATATTGAATGAGAGCGAATTCAAGTTAACAATTGTTATTATGGTGATATTTTCAAGTCAAGCCCGGAACTGATTCAGAGTCCGAACATTTTTAGGTTCGTTGATCAGCAATGATCGCCAACACAACTGCGGACGTTCGCCGCGGGCGAAGTGGCATGCCGCGTTTGGGCGCCGCCCGCGCTTGACAAGGATGATTCCATGCTTTCCGCTCTCTCTCTCCTGAGCCGCCGTCACATGAACCGGGCCCTGATGGCCACCGCCGTGGCCGCCGGCATGGCCGGCGCCGGCTGCGCCGATATCGTGCCGCAAGGCCTGGGCCTGGCCCTGACGCCCGGTCCGCTGACCGATCCCGCGGTGTTCAACTTCGCCCTCAATCTCGAATATCTGGAAGCCGAATATTATCTGCGCGGCACCAGCGGCCAGGGCGTTCCAGACGGCGATGTCGGTCCCAACCCGGGCGTGGTGACCGGCGGCCGGCAGGTCGCCTTTCGCACCCCTTATGTGGCCGAGTTCATGGCCGAAATCGCCAACGACGAACTGCACCATGTCCAGTTTTTGCGCCGCACCATCCACAATTCGCCGCTCGTCGAACTGGGCCGCCCGGCCATCGATCTAGAGGGCTCGTTCAGGGCGGCCGGACAAGCGGCCGGCCTCGGGGCCAATTTCGATCCGTTCGCCGACGAAAATTCCTTCCTTTTGGGCGCTTTCCTGTTCGAGGATGTGGGCGTCACCGCCTACAACGGCGCGGCCAAGCTGATCAGCGGGCGCGACAGCCTGGAAGCGGCGGCCGGCATCCTGGCCGTCGAGGCCTATCACGGCGCCCTCATCCGCACCCAGATCGCCGAGAGCGGCGAGGAGGCGATCAAGGCCGCCAACGCTATCTCGGCGGCGCGCGACACGCTCGACGGTCCCGCACCAACCGAGCAGGGCCTCAGGCTGGAAGACGGCCGCTTCATCATCGCGCCGTCGGACGCGAACGGCGCCGCCTTCAAGCGCACCGTCCAGCAGGTGCTCAATGTCGTCTATCTGAGCCCCGACAAGGGCGTCGGCTTCGGCGGCTTCTTCCCCAAGGGGGTGAACGGTGTCGTCCACCACACCTGAGCGAGACTCGCTCGCCGCCGCTTCGATGTTTTCCTTCCAGTCTCCAGGAGACGAGACAATGACCGCTTCCGAACTTCAACCCACCCGCCGCTCGATGTTTTCCGGCCACGCCACCGCCGTGGCGGTCGCGGCGGGCGCGGCCGTGGTCGTCGGCGCCGTTCCACCCAGCGGGGCGCGGGCGCGCCCGGCCGGCATCAACGACCAGGATATACTCAACTTCGCCCTCAACCTGGAATATCTCGAGGGGGAGTTTTATACCCGCGCCATCACAGGTCAGGGCCTCGATCAGGCCTTAGGGAGCGCGCTCGGCGGCCAGGTGCGCGGCGGGCGACAGGTCAACTTCTCCAATCCGATCCACCGCTCGTTCATGGACGATGTGGCGCGCAACGAGATGGCCCACGTCAACTTCATCCGCGGCGCCTTGGGCGGAAACGCCGTGGCGCGGCCGACGATCGACTTCAACACGGGTTTCGCGGCGGTCGCCCAGGCGGCCAATCTGGGGGGCAATTTCGACCCCTTCGCCGACGAGCAGAGCTTCTTCATCGCCGCCTTCCTGTTCGAGGACGTGGGCGTGACCGCTTACAAGGGCGCGGCCCCGCTGCTGCGCAGCCGCGAAATCCTGCAGGCCGCCGCCGGAATCGAGGCGGTGGAGGCCTATCACGCCGGCTGCATCCGCACCGTGCTCTACAAGATGGGCGCCGGCGCCCAGCAGGCCGCCGGGGCCATATCCAGGGTGCGCGACAAGCTGAGCGGCGGCGAGGGCAACGATCAAGGCGTGGTCCGCGAAGGGCGCGCCAACATCGTTCCGGGCAACGAGAACGCCATCGCCTACAGCCGGACCCCCCAGCACGTCCTCAACATCGTCTTCGCCAACGGCGCGGCGGGCGTCACCAACGGCGGCTTCTTCCCCGACGGAATCAACGGCAAACTGCAATCGACCTGAGTGATCGGGTCTCGCCCCCTTACCCGCCCTAAAGCGCGGTGACCGGCTTGGCCCGATAGTCGACCGGGAACAGGGTCTTGAGCGCGGCGACCTTGGGCGCATCGAAAGTGGCGATGTAGGGGGCCTCCGGGTGGCGAACCAGATAATCCTGGTGATGGGCCTCGGCGCGGAAGAACCCGGTGTCGGGATCGACGCGGGTGGCGATTGGGCGGTTGAATATCTTGGCGCGGTTCAGTTGGGCGATATACCGATCGGCGACCAGCTTCTGGGATGGGTTGGCGTAGAAGATCTCGGAGCGGTACTGCGTCCCACTGTCGGGGAACTGACGGTTGACCTGGGTGGGGTCGGTCGCCACCGAGAAGAAGATGCGCAGGATTCCGCCGTAGGTGATCTCTCTGGGATCAAAGGTGATCCGCACCGATTCGGCATGGCCAGTGGTCCCGGTGCTGACCGTTTCGTAATTGGCCGTCGCCTGCTTGCCGCCCGCGTAGCCCGCGACCACCTGCTTGACGCCCCGCACGTGGGCGAACACGCCCTGTACGCCCCAGAAGCAGCCGCCGGCCAGGACGACGCTCTGCGGCCCGGTCGTGGCCGGAACATCGAGGGCCGGAGCGGGAAGGCGGACCGAAGCCTGGGCCGGCGAGCAGGCGCTCAGGGCGGCGGCGATCGCCAGGGCGGTCGCGCCGGCGGCCGCGGTCGGACGCGGCGAGCGGGGAGTGCGGAGGAACGTCGAGCGGGTGGACATGGTGTTCAAGAGCCTTTGGTGAGGCGCCGGCGTGGAATTGCCCGATCGCCGAGCGCTTGAAGGTGAATTCGCGCCGGGGCGCCGATCGGTTACGCGCCGCCTCGAAGCGGTGTAACGCTTATAGTCCCGGGCGCGAATTACGGATCAGGGCGTGACAGGCGTGGAAGCTCGGCTCAAGGCGCTGATGATCGCGGCCCTGGACGGCGACCGCGCGGCCTATGGCGAACTGCTGGCCGTCCTCAGCGGCTATCTGCGCGGCCATTTTCGCCGGCGGCTTGGAAGCGGAGCGGCGGACGTGGAAGACCTTGTTCAGGAAACCCTGATGGCCGTTCACCTCAAGCGCGGCGTCTATGACCGGGGGGCGCCGCTCACCCCCTGGGTCTACGCCATCGCCCGCTACAAGCTCCTTGACCATTACCGCCGCGTCGGATCGCGCCGCGCCGTGCCGCTGGAGGACGCGGGCGAGCTATTCGCGGTGGAAAACCCGGAGGAGGGCGCGGTGCGCCGCGACATCGAAGGGCTGCTCGGCCGACTGCCAGAGCGCCAGCGCGCCCTGATGGCCGATGTGAAGCTGACCGGTCTTTCCATGCAGGAGGCGGCCGCCAGGCGCGGGATGTCGGTTACGGCGGTCAAGGTCGCCGTCCACCGGGCCATGAAGCGCTTGGAGAAGGAGGTTCGCGATGAGGACCGCTGATCTGATCGCCGCCCTCGCCGCCGAGGCGGCGCCGGTCGAGCCGATCGCGGTCACCGACCGGATCGCCGTAGCCGCCCTCCTGGGGGCCGCCGCGGCCCTGGTCGCGCTCGGGGCGTGGCTGGGATTGCGACCCTTGGGCGAGGCGGCACGGTCCGGCGCGTTCTGGATGAAGGCGTCCTACACCGTCGCGCTGGGTCTGGCCGGCGCGATCCTGGTCGGACGGCTGGCCCGCCCAGGCGGCGGGCTCGGGCGCGCGCCGCTGATCGTTCTGGCCGCCCTGGCGGTCATGGCCGCGCTGGCCGTAACGCAGATCGCCCGGGCGGGGCCGGGCGAGGCCGGCGCCCTTTGGCTCGGCCATACCTGGCGGAGTTGTTCGTTCCGCATCGTGGCGCTGGCGGCGCCGGTCTTCCTGGGCGTCGTCTGGGTCATGCGGCGACTGGCCCCCACCCGCCTGGCCATGGCCGGCGCGGCGGCCGGGCTGCTGGCCGGCGCGGTGGGCGCGACGGTGTACGGCCTCTATTGCGAGGAGACGGCGGCGGCCTTCGTGGTCACCTGGTACACCCTGGGCGTCGCCGCCTGCGCGGCGGCCGGGGCGCTGCTCGGCCCGCGCCTGCTGCGCTGGTGAGGCGTCGGCGGCTGTCGTAGGACCCCTCCGTCGCGCCCCTGCCTACTTCATCATGGCGACGATCGCCGGTTCGATGGTCTGCCAGGCGGCCGACTGCGGGTCGATCAGTTCGAAATGACCCGCGCCGGGAATGGTGATGGTTCTTATCCGATCGCCGGCGGCGGCGGCCTTGGCGGCATAGTCCCTGCCGAAGATGGGTGGCACGATCAGGTCGAGGTCCCCCGAAACGATCGTCTGGGGCGTTCCGATCGGCAGAAGGGCGGCCGGCGAGGTGTCGGCGAACATCGCCGCCGACGCCCGGCGGTCGGCGCCGACCAGGTGGTCGATGGTCGCCGGTCCTCCGCAAGCCTCGGGACCGACTCGCTTGTAGGTGCTCAGATCGTCGATGCCGGCCAGGCTGACGACGCCGGCGACGGGGAGGGGTCGGTCGGCGTGGAGCGGGCTGGATTTGTCGATCCGGTGGCGCGCCGCCGCCCACAGGGCCAGCTGGCCGCCGGCCGAATGGCCGACCAGGACCACGTGGTGAAGGTCGAGGTCATAGCGCCCGGCCAATTTTCTCAGCTCATCGACCGCCGCGCCGGCGTCGAGGAAGGTGCCGGGATAGCCGCCGCCGACGTCGCCCAGGCGGCGGTATTCGACGTTCCACACCGCGAAACCTCGCGCTCGAAGGTCGTCGGCGGCGTAGGCCATCAGTTCGAGGCCCGGCAGGCTGGCCAGCCAGCAGCCGCCGTGGATCAGCACCACCACCTTGTGCGATCCGCCGCCCTTGGGCAGCCAGATTTGGCCGAACTCTTGCGGCGCGGAGCCGTAGGCGATCCGCTGGTTGGGGGCTGGACGTGGGCGGTTGAGCAGATTGGTGAACGACATCGGCGCGGCTCGCGCCGACGTCGCCGGCGGCGCGCAGACGCAGAGCGCCAAGGCGACAAGGGACAACAGCTTCGCCAGCCGCATGGACGCCGCTCCCTCAGGTTCCGTCAACCGACGGCCGCGCCAAAGTGGCCGCCGCAACGCATAAAGGCCCACCGCGCATCACCGCGGCGGGCTTGACCATCGCAACGAGCCCGCGCCAGCCCCCCGCGCAGGGCGCGAAGGGTTGGAGCGACATCAGCCGTGAACCGGCCGCCTCGACCCTATTGGGGGGCGGGCGGGGTGGCCGGCGGGGTGGCCGTCGTCGGCGCCGACGAATTCTTCATGCCGGAACCCGATTTCATCGACTTCTTCATGTGATGGTGCATGTGCATGTGGTGATGCATGTGCATGTGATGATGCATACGCATCTTCCCCGAATGCGACATCGCCTTGCCCGATTCCGGCGGGTTCGGGATGGGTTGCATGGTCACCTGCGGCGCCGTTGCGGCGGACGTATCGGGGGCCGTTTGCGCGGCCGCCGTACCGCCGACGAAGGCCACGACGCTGAAGGTCGCGACGGCTAAGGCTGGAAGCTTCATGTGTCTAATTCCCTTGTGGGTTCGATTCAGTGATCCACTCATAACGCCAATACCGCCAATCTGGAATAGAGAAAACGATATCTACGCCGACGAACCGCGCCGCGCCGTTGCCGGAAAACCACGAACCTTACGGCGTGACGATCTCGAACCAGAAGTCGAAACGGTCCAGAAGGGCGAGCAGGTCGCGCAAGGCGCGCCCGTCGCCGGCGAGACTGACCGATCCTTCGGCGATGGCGCCGTCCAGGGTGAGTTCGCCCAGAACCAGCCGGGCCAGCGTCGCGCGGGTGAGGCTCACGGCCGGCGCGCCTCGGATCTGGGCCTTCCCGTGGCGCAGGACGGCGTTTTCCACCCGCACGCCAAAGCTTTCGCCCACGTCGGTGAAGGCGATGTTCAGCGCCAGCCGCTGGTCGCCCGCCGCCTCGCCGTTCAGTCTGACCGACAAGGAGTCGAGCAGTTTGTCGGCCGGCAGGGCGCGCAGCTGGCCGCTGGCGGCTTGGCGTGGCGCCGCGGCGGGGGGGCGCGGATAACGCAGTTCCTGCGCGCCGGTGAGATAGAAGTCCCGCCATGGACCGGACTCGGCCTGGTAGCCCATCTGTTCGAGAGCGTCGGCCTGCAGGGCGCGGGCCGCCGTGTTGTCTGGGTCGGCGAACACCAGATGGTTCACGATCTCGGCGACCCAGCGATAGTCGCCGGCGTCATAGGACAGGCGGGCGCTGGCCAGCAGGGCCTCGGGGCCTCCCGCGAGCTCGACGTAGCGCCGCCCCGCCTCCACCGGCGGCAGCGCGTGCAGATTGGCCGGATTGCCGTCGAACCAGCCCAGATAGCGCTGATAGACCGCCTTGGCGTTGTGGCTGAGGGTTCCGTAGTAGCCGCGCGTGTACCATTCCGCCGCCAGAGTGGGCGGCAGGGTCAACTGCTCGGCGATCTCGGTGGGGCCAAGGCCGTGGTTGGCCAGGCGCAGAGTCTGATCGTGGATGAATTTATAAAGGTCGCGCTGCTTTTCGAGGAAGGCGACCGCCTTGCCCCGCCCGCACTTCGGCCAGTGATGGCTGGCGAACAGCACGTCGGTGTCGGCGGCGAAGAGGTCGATCGCCTCGTCGATGTAGAAACTCCAGGCCTTGGCGTCGCGCACCTGGGCGCCTCTTGGGGTATAGAGATTGTGCAGGTGGCACGAACAGTTTTCGGCCATGCACAGGGCGGCGAACTTCGGGAAAAAGAAGTTCATCTCCGCCGGCGCCTCGGTGTCGGGCGTCACCTGGAAGACGATCTCCACCCCATCGACGTTGAGGCGGGTCCCGGTCACGCCGATGCTCTCGGTGGGCGCCACGAGACTGACCTCGCCCATGGAGACGGTCTTGCCGAGCCCGGCGTCGATGTGACCGGTCGGCGAGCGCGGCAACAGGGCGCCGTACATGTAGGTGGCGCGCCGGTTCATGGCGTTGCCGGCCAGGACGTTCTCGCTCACCGCGGCTTCGAGGAAGCCTTCCGGCGCGATGATCCGCATCCCGCCGGCGATGTCCGCCTCGCCGATCACGCCGCGCACCCCGCCGTAGTGATCGACGTGGCTGTGGGTGTAGATCACCGCCGTCACCGGCTTGTCGCCGCGATGGGCGCGCAGCAGCTTCAGCGCCGCCGCCGCGGTCTGCGAGGAGATCAGCGGATCGACGACGATGTAGCCCGTGTCGCTTTCGATGAAGCTGATGTTGGACAGATCGAAGCCGCGCACCTGATAGAGGCCGGGCGTGACCTCGAAGAGGCCGTGAAGGGCGTTGAGCTTCGCCTGCCGCCACAGGCTGGGGTTGACGGTCTCGGGGCAGGGCGCGTCGCCCATCTCGAAGGCGAAGGCGCTCATGTCCCAGAAGACGGCGCCGGCTTCATCGACGATCCTGCCGTCCGCGACCGTGCCGATGAATCCGCGCCGCGCGTCTTCGAAGTCTTCGCCGCTGTCGGGTGGTAGGCTCGCCGCCAGATCGGCGTTGGCCCGCCGCGTAGCTTCGCCGGCCGCCTTGGGGGAAAGGGACTTGTCCATGTCCGCTAGAGTTTGCCGATGAGGTTCTGGGCCAGATAGACGAACAGCGAACAGCCGAGAAGGAACAGCAGCGCGGCCAGGGCGACATCAAGCCGCGAGCCCATCGTGAGGTGCTGATCGGGGCTGTCGATCTGTTTGGCCGTCTTCAGGAAGCGCACCGCGGCGATGGCCACCATGGCCGTGCCGAGCACTATCAGGGCCAGGCCGGCGAAATTGCCGAATTTCTGCGACGGCAGATTGGGCAAATGCACGGCCAACGACGCGCCGGCGAGCTTGAGGAAGAGATCGAACTTCTCGACCAGAAACCCGAAGGCCATCACCGCGATGGCCGTGCGCACCCAGGCCAGGAACGTCCGCTCGTTGGCGGCGTGGTCGGAATAGTTCTTGATCATCGGGCTGGGCGCCAAGGCTGGGATCTGATCGTTGGCCTTTTAGACCGCGCGACGGGGCGCAAGGCAACACGCCCGGCGGGGCCACCGCGCCGCCTTGTCTTCGCCATGGGCGGCTTCTACGAGGACGCCCAGGCGGCGCCGGACGTCCGCACGAACGAACGGGACCGTCCATGCGCCGCTGTTTCAAGCTTGTCGCCGCCGCAGCGGCCGTCGGATGGGCGATGGCGACGACCGCGCTCGCGCAGGCTCCGGCCGCCGCGCCGGCGTGGCCTCAGGCCCGCAGCGACCTTGCTCCCGATCCGGCGGTGCGGTTCGGCGTGCTCGGCAACGGCATGCGCTACGCGATCCTGCGCAACGCCACGCCGGCCGGTCAGACCGCTCTTCGCCTTCGCATCGGATCGGGCTCGCTCGAGGAGAGCGATGACGAGCAGGGCCTGGCCCACGTCCTCGAACACATGTCGTTCAAGGGCTCGACCCATGTGGCGGCCGGCGACATGGTCAAGATCCTGCAGCGGGAGGGTCTGGCCTTCGGGGCGGACACCAACGCCGAAACCGAATGGACCCAGACGGTCTATCAGTTCGATCTGCCGCGCACCGACGCGGCCACGCTCGACACCGGCCTGATGCTGATGCGCGAGATCGCCGGCAATCTCACCTTGGACGCCGCCGCCCTGACCCCCGAGCGCGGGGTGGTGCTTTCCGAGGAGCGGCTGCGCGACACCCCGCAATACCGCGCCGAAAAAGCCGAGATCGGTCTCCTGGCGCACGGTCAGCGCATCGTCGATCGCTTTCCGATCGGAAAGGTCGATGTGATCGAGCACGCGCCAGCCAGTCTGCTGGCTAAATACTACCGCGCCAACTATCGCCCCGATCGCGCCACCCTGATCGCGGTGGGCGACTTCGACCCGGCGGCAATGGAGGCGAAGATCAAGGCGCGGTTTTCCGACTGGAGGCCGGTGGGACCGCCGACCGCCGAGCCGGACCTGGGCCAGGTTCAGCCCCGCGGCCTGACCGCCAAGGTGGTCCAGTTGCCGGGTTCCTCGACCCAGACCACGATCGCCTGGGTGCGGCCCTACGACGCGTCCCCTGACACCACCGCCAAGCGCCGCCGCGATATTGTCGAGGATCTGGCCATCGCGGTGCTCAACCGGCGACTCGAGCAGCTGGCCCACGGCGCCCGCCCACCGTTCCTGGAAGCGCGCGCATCGTCGGAGAATCTGCTTCGCTCATCCAAGGTTTCGGCCATCGAGGCGATCTCCACGCCCGAGGGCTGGCGCCCGGCTCTGGACGGCGCCGAACAGGCGGTTCGCCGCCTGCTGAGCTATGGCGTCGGCCCCGACGAGTTGGCGCGCGAGATCCTCGAGGTTCGGACGACCTTGAAGAACGCCGTCGCCGGGGCGTCGACCCGCCGCACGCCGACCCTGGCCAACGATCTGGTCGAAACCGTGGACGAAAACGACGTGTTTACCGATCCGGCCGAAAATCTGGCCCTGTTCGATGAGGCGGTGCGTGGACTGACCAGCGGCGAGGTCGGAGCCGCCGCCCGACGGGTGTTCGCCGGCGCCGGGCCGCTCGTGGAACTGGCCACGCCCGACCCGGTGGAAGGCGGCGATGCGGCGCTGGCCGCGCAATACGCCAAGGCCGCCGCCCAGCCGGTGACCGCCTCGGCCGCCCAGGCCACGGTTGCTTGGCCTTACGAGCATTTCGGAACGCCTGGAGCCGTCACACGCCGGACCGACATCGCCGATCTGGGCGCGGTGAGCGTGCGCTTCGCCAACGGCGTCGGTCTCATCGTCAAGCCGACCCAGTTCGGCAAGGATCAGGTGCTGGTGAACGTGGACGTGGGCGCCGGCCGCCTCGCTCTGCCCAAGGACCGCCCCGTTCCGGCGTGGGCCGCCGCCGGCTTCGTGAACGGCGGCTTCAAGGCGATCAGTTTCGAGGACAGCCAGCGCGCTCTGGCGGGCCGGATCTATCAGGCGAAGTTCACCATCGGCGATCAGGCGTTCGGGCTTGACGGCGCCACCGACCCCAAGGATCTGGCGACCCAGCTGCAGGTGCTGGCCGCCTATCTCGTCCATCCCGGCTTCCGCCCCGAGGCCTTCGAGCGCACCCGCGCCGCCTATCTGACCGCGCTTCCGCAGCTGGAGGCGACCCCCGACGGGGTTCTCGCCCGCGATCTCGAAAGCCTGCTGCACGCCGGCGATCCGCGCTGGGATTTCCCGACGCGCGGTCAGCTCGAAGCCGCCAAGCCGGGCGACCTCGCCGCCCTGCTCGAAGGGCCCCTCGCCGACGGACCGGTGGAGATCACCATCGTCGGCGATGTGAGCGTGGACGAGGCGATCGCGCGTGTCGCGGCCACATTTGGCGCCCTGCCGGCCAGACCGATCTCGGCGAGCCCCGCGCCGGGCGCGCGCCAAGTCGCCTTCCCGGCCCCGACCGCCTCGCCGGTCATGCGCACGCACTCCGGCCGAGCCGATCAGGCCATCGCCCTGATCGCGTGGCCGCTGACCGGCTTCTACGTCGATATGAAGGGCTCTCGCGCCGCCATGCTGGCCGGAGAGGTTCTGCAGAACCGCGTGCTCGATCAGGTGCGCGTCGCCCAGGGCGCCACCTACAGTCCAGAAACCGAGGTCGAGCTGTCGGAGACCTTCCCCAGCTATGGCGCGGCCTTCAGTCTGGTGCAGATGCCGCCGGCCAAGATCGCCGCCTTCTATGCCACCGTCACGTCCATCGCCGCCGACTTGCGCGCCCGCGGAGTCACCGCCGACGAACTGGCGCGGGCCAGAAACCCCCGCGTCGCGGGGATCGAAAAAGCCCAGTTGACCAATGAGTATTGGCTCACCCGCCTGGCAGGCGCCCTCGCCGATCCCCGCCGCCTGGACCTCATCCGCACCACCCTTCCCGACTACGCCGCGATCACCGCGACGGACGTCCAGGACGCGGCCAAGGCCTGGTTCACCGAGGACCGGGCATGGAAACTGGTGATCGAACCGGCGAGCAGCGGCGCCCCTACCGCCCCGTCGGCCCCTTCTTGAAATATTTGAAGAAGTCGCTGTCAGGCGAGAGGATCAGGGTGGTGTCGGCGTCGGCCAGACTGCCTTCGTAGGCCTGCATGGAACGATAGAAGGCGGCGAAGCTGGGGTCCTTGCCGAAGCTGGCGGTGAAGATCCGCGCGCTTTCGGCGTCGCCGGCCCCGCGGGTGGCGAAGGATTCCTCGGTGGCCGCGGCCAGGGTGATGGTGACCTGCTTGTCGGCGTCGGCCATGACCTCGCGTTTGGTGGCCTCGCCTTCGGCCCGAATCCGCGCCGCCTGCTGCTGCAGGCTCGATCGCATGCGCTGATAAACCGCTTGCTCGTTGGCCGCCGGCAGATCGGCGCGCTTGATGCGCAGATCAATGACATCGATGCCAAGATGGGAGCGGGCGGCGCGGGCGCGAACGTCGTTGAGGGTTTCGACCATCAGGGCGTCGCGCCGCTGCGAGATGATCTGCGTGGCCGTCGCGGCGCCCAGAACCTGGCGCAGCGAGGAATTGATCAACGGCTCGAGACGGTCGGCGGCGATCGTCTCGTCGCGCAGGGTGCGATAGAACTGCAGCGGGTTGGAAATTCGGTAGCGGAGGAAGGCGTCCACGACCAGGCGTTGCTGGTCGGCGGAGATCACCTCCTCCTGCGGAGCTTCCAGGGCCTGGTTGCGCTTGTCCAGGACGACCAGGGATTCCACCAGCGGAATCTTGACCTTCAGGCCCGGATCGTAGGCGCCGGGCGGATTGATCACCCGCACCGGCTCGCCCAAATTGACCACCACCACCTGCTGGCGCTGATCGACGATGAAGAAGGTGTTGGCCAGCAACACCCCGACCACGAAGGCCGCCGCGATGCCGACGATCAGACGCCGGTTCATGGGGCGTTCCCCGGCGCCGGCTGGGCGGCCGGCGCCGCCTGAGCCGGCGCGGCGCCGGTGTTGGGCGTGACGGGGGCAAAGGCGTTCGGCGGCAGGATGATTGGCGCGGTGGCGCCCTTGGCGTCGACGATCACCTTGTGGGCGTGCGAGAGGACCTGCTGCATGGTCTGGATATAGAGCCGCTCGCGGGTGAGCGCCGGCGCACGCCGGTACTGGGCGTAGACCTGGTCGAACCGCGAAGCTTGGCCCTGCGCCTCGCGCACCACCTGTTCGCGATAGCCCTGCGCGCCCTGGACGATCTTGGCGGCGTCGCCCTTGGCCTCGTTGACCACCCGGTTGCGATAGGTGTTGGCGTCGTTGATCGCCGACTGGGCGTCCTGGCCGGCCTTGGCGATGTCCTGATAGGCCGGCACCACCTCGGCGGGCGGATTGGCGTTCTGGATCTGCACCGCATCGACGATCACCCCGGCGTGGTAGGAATCGAGGATACGCTGCATCAGGGCGAGCGTTTGGCTCTGAACTTGGCCGCGGCCGTTGGTGAGGATGGATTTCAGGGCGCTGCGCCCCACCACCTCGCGCATGGCGCTCTCGGCCACCGCCTTGACCGCCTCCTTGGGTTCTCTGACGCGGAACAGATAGGCGGCGGCGTCGGCAACGTGCCATTGTACGGCGAAGGAAAGATCGACGATGTTCTCGTCGCCGGTGAGCATCAGGCTCTCGTCCGGGGCCTCGTTTCCCGGCGACCCGCCGACCACGGTCTTGTTCTGGTTGGTTACCGAGACCAGTTCGGCGCGCTCGATGGGAATGGGCAGGTGGTAGTGGAGACCAGGACCCAAGGAGCGAGCGTATGCGCCGAATCGGGTCACCACGGCTTCCTGATTGGCCTGCACCGTATAGACGCCGGTCAAGGCCCAGGCGAAGAGGACGGCGGCGACCATGGCGGCCACGACGGGCGGGCGGGGACCGCGGCCGGCGGGACCATGAAACAGGCGCGTGGCCGCCTCCGTGATTCGCCGTTGCAGATCGGCAAGATCGGGACCGCCGCCCGGCGGTGGGGGCGGACGGCGGCGCGGCTCCTCTCGCCTGGGGCCTTCCCGACCCTGGCCGGCGTCGTCGGGCCTGCCGCCGTCCTCGCCCGAAGGCGGCGTGCCCCAGGGGCCGGGGTTGGCGTGATCGTTCCAGGGCATGATGGGCGGAGTCGTTTCTCTCTTTTGGGTCCGGCGCGTCGCGCGGAGCTTGTAAAGCGGCTCGCGCGCCCGGATATGAGACGCCCCGCCCGGCAAAGCAATATCCACCGATGAGCGCCCCCGGCCAACCCGACCGTGATCTGATCCTCGCCGCCCTCAATGGCGTCGTCGATCCCAAAAGCGGGCGAGGGCTGGCCGACGCCGGCCTGGTTCAGGGGCTGATCCTGGGCGACGGTCGCGCCGGCTTCATGCTGGAGGTGGCGAGCGGCGACGCGGCGCTCTACGCGCCGGTGCGGGACGCGGCCGAGGCCGCGTTGCGCGCGACCGCGGGTGTCGAGCGGGCGCAGGTGGTGCTCACAGCGGCGGCCGGCGGGCGCCACGCGGGTGTCACGCGGGTGCGAAAGGGCGCGCATGTGGCCGCAGATCCGCGGGCCGAGTCCCAAGCGATGGCGCCCGCCGAACGTCTGCCTCACGTTCGGCGGGTGATCGCGGTGGCCAGCGGCAAAGGCGGGGTGGGCAAGTCCACCGTCGCGGTCAATCTCGCCTGCGCTTTCGCCGGCCTGGGCCTGAAGACCGGGCTCCTCGACGCCGACGTCTATGGGCCCTCGGCGCCCAGGATGCTGGGCATCGACGAGCAGCCCCGGTTCGAGGACGGCAAGCTCACGCCGCTGGACGTCTGGGGCCTGAAGGTTATGTCCATAGGCTTTCTGGTCGATGAAGGCTCGCCGATGATCTGGCGCGGACCCATGGCCTCTTCGGCCGTGCGCCAGATGATCCAGGACGTTCGTTGGGGAGGCGAGGGCGATCCGCTTGACATTCTGGTGCTGGATCTGCCGCCCGGCACCGGCGACATCCATCTGACCCTGGTGCAGAAACTGGCGGTGGACGGGGTGGTGATCGTCTCGACGCCGCAGGAGATCGCTCTGATCGACGCCCGCCGCGCCAGCGCCATGTTCGGCAAGATGAACCCGCCCGTCCCCATCCTGGGCGTGATCGAGAACATGGCCTTCTTCCCCGACCCGGCCGGCGGCGCGCCCATCCCGATCTTCGGCCAGGGCGGGGCGAGGCGGGAAGCGGCGCGGCTCGAGGTCCCCTTCCTGGGCGAAATCCCCATCGACATCGCCTTGCGCCAGGGCGCCGACGAGGGCCGGCCGCTGGTGGCCGCCGCGCCGCAGAGCGCCGTGGCGCGGACCTTCGTCGAGATCGCGCGGACCTTGGCCGGCGCTAACGGATAAGCCTGACGCTTTACGCCTACTTGGAACGCCGCTTTGCCTCGGGCAGTCCTTTCCAAAAGGTTCGCCCATCGCAAGGTGGATCAGTCGGCGCTCGCCTTTGCGACCTGTATGCTGGCCTGGAAAGCGCCCCCAGACCGCTCTGCGGTCAGCATCGTGAACTCGAAGCCAGTCGGCGCGCCCGGGGCGATGATGTTATAAATCAGCGCGCGCACCGCCCCCACTGTGGCGTCCTTATCCACGCGGACTTTGATTCCTGGACGGCTAACGCCCTCGATCATGGTCTTAAAAAACGTTTCGACGTCGCGCGGATCAGCGGCCTCCGCCCAAACAGCGCAAGCTTCTGTTTGTCCCCGGATCGACAAAGCGAACTTGCCCCATTTGGTTGGGACGGCCCACGCGGCCCCCTTTCCACCCGGTCCCACAAACACGGCAAGCGGCGCTATTCCGTCGATCTGGCCTAGGTTTCTCGCTGCCGCCCAAGCTTTCACACCATCCGGGTTACCCATGTTTGGGACGCAGACGGCGGAGAACAGCTTTATCAAATAGACAGCCCGATCATCCGCCGCTTGCGCGGCCTGCGGCAGACACAACAACAATCCAACGACCGTAGCGGCAAATCTATACACAGCTTGCGACTCCAAGTTCTGCTATTCTGCTTTGAAACCACCGAAACGGTGGTTGGAGGCCGTTGGGGGGGTCATCCCTACCACGCGTCGGCCTCCGTCCATCAGATATCCTTTTCTGGCTCGCGCCCCTCAGATCGGCTCGACTACATGCGCCGACAGCGCCTGCTCACCGCCCAGCCTCTCCAGGATCGGAGCTTGGAGAACCATGCCGTCGCGCCGGTCGAGTTCGGCGCGAATCTCGCCGTGCCGCTCGGAGTTTAGCTTGTAGCCGATGAAGCAGGCCCCGCCGAGCATGACGAAGACGATCGGGCCGATCAGATAGACCAGTTCCATGCCGAAGATGGCGCCGGGCGTATTGCGCGCCCCTTCCTGGGCCTGATAGCCGATCCAGCCCAACACCGTGAACGACAGGCCGATGCTGAAGGCGCCCGCCACCTTCTGGCTGGTGGTGATCATGGCGTAGAGCAGGCCGACGCGATGCTTGCCCTGGTCGAGGCGCACCGCGTCGCCGACGTCGGCGACCATGGCGCGGTCGAGCAGGCTGAAACTCGCCGCCACGAAGCCCATGACGAACATGAACAGGGCGGCGAGGGGAAAATACGCTCTCGGCAGGAAGGCCAGGGCGACAAGGCCCAGGGAGTAGCCGGCGGCGGCGCCCATCAGGGTGCGGTGCTTGCCGATGCGGGTGGCGAGCCAGCTCAGGGAGGGCGCGCCCGCCACCCCGGCCACCACATAGATCAGCAGCAGGATGCTGGCGTTGGCGATGGTGAAGCCGCGCGCATCGTGGAAGTAGAAGAGGTAGAGGGCGGCCATCCACCCCGGACCCAGGGCCAGGCAGAAATCGGCGAGGATGATGCGCCGCATGTCCGGACGCGACACCATCTCCCAATAGTCGCGCAGCCTGAACCGTTCGCCGGCCGTCTCCGGCGCGATCCGCTCGGGGATGCGAAGCAGGGCCAGGCCGACCCCCACCGGGACGCATAGGAGGATGAACCAGCCCATGGCGCCCACCGCGCCGGCCCCGCTGGAGCCGTCATGCCTGGACATGGCGATGGGCAGCACAAGGACGATGACCGCGCCGATGATGCTGACGAGCTGAATGGCCCCGAACACCCGCGATCGCTCGTGATATTTCGAGGCGATCACCGAAGCCCAGGAAGCGTGGGAAAGGGTGATCAGCGAGGTGCCGATGTAATAGACGAACAGCCAGCCGATCAGATAGCCATAGCTCACCCGCCCGGGCGGATCGAACAGCATATAGACCGCCGCCATCAGGACCGGCGCGCCGAGAGCTAGCCAGACGCGGTAGCGGCCCAGCCGGGTGCGGGTGCGATCCATCGCAACCCCGATCAGCGGGTCGAACAGGGTGTCGATCAGGCGAACCGCCATGAAGGCCAAGCCGACCACGGGCAATCCGAGACGATAGTGGCCGGCGTAGTAGGGCGGCAGATAGACGCTCATGGCGATGGCCAGGGCGCCGATACAGAGCCCGGGGGTCGAGAAGGCCAGCAGGTTGGGGATGGAGAGGCGCGATCGATCGACCGGGCCGCTGGCCGCCGTGTTCACCGATGCGCTTTCCCTGGATACAAAAGCAATCCCTGTCGCCACTGAACGCGGCCCGGCCCCCGGCGCAAGAAAATTCGGCGGGCGGCTCGCCAAGGCGCGCGAGGGGGGCGCGTGGCCTAAGGCCAGGCAATCCCGAACATTTCCACCAATCCGGCGCGGCCGGCGGGCGCGACGCTCACGGCGCGGCTGTCCCGCGCCCGTTCGATCCAGCCGAGCTCGAAACAGCGGGCGGCCAGCGCCGCGCCGACCGCGCCGGCGAGGTGCGAGCGCCGCTCGCTCCAGTCGAGGCAGGGCCGGCAAAAGGCGCGCCGCCGCCGATCGATCCGCGCCAGGTCGATGCCGAACTGGGCGAAGAACCGCGCCCCGCGCGCCGTCACCTCCCCGCCGTCCTCGCCAAGCAGGAGCCGCCGTTCTCGCACCAAGGAGTCGGCGAGCGCCACGCCGAGCCTTCCGGCCAAATGATCGTAACAGGTGCGGGCGTCGCGCAGCGCCTCGTCGCCCTTCCACCGCCGGGCGGGGGAGGGGGCTTCTCCCGCCACCGCCATGATCGCCTCCAGCATTCCGCCGATCAGCGGTGTCGCCAGCGCGTAGTAGGCGTGCCGGCCCTGCTTTCGCCGGGTCAACAGGCGCGCCTGGGTGAGTTCGGCCAGATATCCGCTCGTCGTCTGGGGCGACACGCCGGCGGCGAAGGCCAGTTCGGTGGCCGTCAAGGCGCGGCCGTCCAGCAGGGCGACGAGCACATTGGCCCGCGCCGGATTGCCGATCAGGGCGCCGATCGTGGCGATCGAGGGGGTGGAGGCCATGGCCGCCAGTCTAGCCTACGTCCGATCGCCGATCACGCTGCCATATTTCGGAACTTTCCGAAGCATTCGAGCGGGACACGGTGGACAAAAGCGGTCGATACTAACCCGCTGTTCATCGAATGAGGCCCACGATCATGTTGACGCTTTCCATCAGTTATACGCTCGATCCCGGCAAGCTCGCCGACTTCGAGGCCTATGCGCGGGCCTTGCGTGAGCCCGTGGAGCGCTGTGGCGGCAAGTTCGTGGACTACTATCTGCCGACCAAGATCGCCGGGCCGACCAACGCGGCCTTCGGCTTGATCGATTTTCCCGATCTGGCCGCCTACGAACGCTATCGCGAGGCGCTGACGATCGACGAAGGCGCGGCCCAATGTCTGCGCCGCGCCGAGGCGGCCGGCTGCATCCTGGGCGAAGACCGGTCCTTCGTCCGCCGCGTGGGCGTATGAACGAGCGCGGTCGGCGGAGGCTCACCGCCCGCGAGCGCAGCGAAGCCCGCGCGGAAGGATCGTTACCGAATGACCGAGACGCCTCTTGGTGGCTCGGTGAGGGGCGTCAGCCCCGAATAGAAGCTTGGTCGGGGAAGCCGATGCGCCCAACCTCCCGCCGGCCCTTGATGTTTGGCGAGGGGAGGCGCTCGTGCCGCTTGCCACGTTGGCCAAGGCCCCGCTCGCCGGTTCGGTCAGATGACCACACTTCCCCGCCTCCGACGATAATTTGCGGAAATTTGCGACGGGCCGAGAAGCTGTTGCTACTTGGGGCTGCACATGTGACTTTCGACACTTAGATCACCGAACCAAAGCAAAACAACCGCTTCGGAACCCCTGAATGGCCGCGAAATCATTCCACCGTTCGATAGTTTTTCTCTTTGCCATCGGCCTCACCTGTCTGGAACCCACTCAAGCTTCAGCATCAATTTGGACAATAAAGCGCACGGTGGACCGTTTTACAGATGAAAAGACATGCCGGGTAACACCACTGTCGGAATTTTCCCGCGCAATCGTGGCCGGATTGATGAAAGTTGGTTACACAAGTTACTTCTTCGCCGAAATCAGAGATAATGGCGTTCGAGTGGGGGTAACATCGGATTCAAATATTCCGGTCGCCCCGGAGATCCAATTGAGAATTGATTCTGACCCCGCCATCACAATAACATCAGCCGATACCCCGGTGGACCAAGGTCCTACAATTCCAATACCGAACTTGCAGAATTTACCGCCGGCAGTTCGGGATTCGATAGCTCGTTCCATGCAAACGGCTATGGCCATAATGTCCCCGTACAGGGTTGTCACCGGTGATCGTGCCAAAGAAATTCTTCGTAGATTAGTTTCTGCCAAAAAAGCGATGTGGCGACCTGTGATAGGCGTGAACGCCCAATTCGGGGAAACGGTCAACATCCCGATCAACGGTTTGGCGGACGCCCTTAGGAAGTGCGGTATCTCATTGCAGTAGACGTGTGGCATCAGACACGCTTGGGCGCCTGAGATGCACGGGCTTCCGAAACTCCCCAACATCCCAATCCCTTTCAGGATGGAGTCGATCGGGCGGAGCGGAAGGCGCCCGGAGGACACCTCTACGGGCGTCCGCCCTGGCCGAAGGATTCCCCTCATCCTCTATATGTGATAAAGGACATTGGCATGAATATAGACGGGACGATGGGCGCCGAGGTCAACGACTCCGAAAACTCGAAGCTTCGAGAGCTGATCGCGGAGCATCTGTTTGTAGGTGAAGCGCTACGGCATTGTTGGACGCGAGGCGTCACAGACGTGGAGGTGCTACGCTCGGAGTCGGACTATTTCGGTTACGACGTGGTGATGGCACGCGGCGAAATCGTTCGGCACATCCAGTTGAAAACCCGTCGCAGCGATGGGAAGCGCCGCGAGATCAATGCAAGCCTCAAGCTGATGGATAAGCCGAGCGGCTGCGTAATTTGGATAATGCTCACTCCGGATTTGCGCCTCGACCATTTTTTCTGGTTTGGGGGCGAGCCAGGTAAGCCGATGGAAGACATTTCGGGCGGCAAGACGCTCAAGCACTCAAAAGGCGATGCAAGCGGAAATAAGGCTGAACGCCCCGCTCACCGGGAAATACCGATTGCGAAATTCACAAGGCTAGAATCGATTCACGCGGTCCTTGAGCGGCTGTTCGGCTCCCTATGATGGGAGAACCCGCGCCCGCTGGCTCAAACCTAGCCCTGCCGGCGATCGTCAGAGCGGCTGGCGACGCCGTCGGCGACCCTCTCAGCCCCCGCTCAGCTTGCGGAAAAACTTCTGGGTCTGTTCGCCGCCGGTGAGGTAGGCCTTCTGACCGGCCTCGATGGCGATGCGGCTCCAGCTATCGCTCCGACTCATGGTCCGACGCCGCTCGCTTCGAGGTCGATCATCCGCACGATCATGGCGCGCAGCGGATCGAAGGGCAGGTCCTCGAAGCCCCACCGGCCATAGAAGGCCCGCATTGCTTCGTCGATCGGGTGGGTGATGACGCCGAAGCTGCCGATCTGCCGCGAGGCTCGCGCCGCCGTGCGAAGGGCAAACAGGACCAGCGAGCGGGCATGGCCTCTGCCCTGACGATCCCTGTGGACGGCGAGCTGACCGAGCAGAGTGACGGGTATCGGGTCGGGCCTATTGCGCCGCTGCGACTTGGGCAGGAAGGCCCGTTCGATCTGCGCCGAGCTCAGGGTGACATAACCGACGATTTCCGCCGTGACGGTGTCGCAGATGACATTGGTGCGAGAGATGCGTGCTGTCTGGTTGGCCCAGGCGTGGCGCTGAAACCATAGGTTCAACGATTGGCGGCCGCAGTCGAACGTATCACGATCGTCGGTTTCCGCGAGCGGACGCGGCGACCTTACCTCCGCCAAGTCGGGGCCATGCGCGCGAGTTCCTCGATCGCGGCGATCTTGCGCGGCGGACGGTTCGCCCAGGCCTCGAAAGCTCCCCACTCCTTGGCCGCGATGGTGACGATTCGGCGTTCCAAGACGTCGGCCTCGGCTGCATCGAGAGCCTTTCGCCGGATGAAGTCGCTCAGGCTGGTATGGGCCTGTTCCGAGGCCGCTTCGAGCAGGGCGCGTTCTTGCTCGTTCACGCGAACGCTCAGCACCAAGGCGGTCATGGCGAATTTCCGATCGACTTCTGTGCGTATGACAATGGCATACGCGCATGCCGGTCGCAAGAGGCGACCTTCCTCACCCGCCGCTCAGTTTGCGGATGAACTTCTGGGTCTGCTCGCCACCGGTGACGTAAGCTTTCTGGCCGGCCTCGTCGGCGATGCGGCTCCAGTGGTCGCGGACTTCCTCCACGGTGAGGCCGCCCTCGCCCAGATAGACCCCCTCGGTCTCGACGATGCGGGCGAGCGCGAAGGCGCCGGCGCCGGCGGTGAGGATGACGCCGGTGGGCGCATCCTCGGAGCACAGGAAGACCACGCCGGGGGTGACGTATCGGGGGGCCAGACGGGGGGAAATCTCCGGCGGCATGAGAGTCTCGGTCATCCGGGTGGCCGCCACGGGGGCGATGGCGTTGACGTGGATGTTGTTCTTCTGACCCTCCAGCTTGAGGGTGTTCATGAAGCCGACGATGCCGAGCTTGGCGGCGCCGTAATTGGTCTGGCCGAAATTGCCGTAGAGGCCGGAAGACGAGGTGGTGACCACGATGCGCCCATAGTTCCGCGCCTTCATGATCTCCCACACCGCCTTGGCCGGCTTGACCGTGCCCATGAGATGGACGTCTAGGACGAAGTCGAAATCGGCGATCTCCATCTTGGAGAAGGACTTGTCGCGCAGCACTCCGGCGTTGGCGATCAGGATGTCGATCCGGCCCCAGGCGTCCATGGCGTGCTTGACCATCAGGGCGACGCCCGCCTCGTCGGTGACCGACGAGCCGTTGGCGATCGCCTCGCCGCCGGCCGCCATGATTTCCTCCACCACCGCCGTGGCCGCGTCCGAGGAGCCGCCCGAGCCGTCCATGGAGCCGCCCAGGTCGTTGACCACCACCTTGGCCCCGCGCCGGGCCAGTTCCAGGGCATGCTCGCGGCCCAGGCCCCCGCCCGCCCCCGTCACGATCGCCACCTTGCCGTCGAAGCGGATATCCGCCATGCGGGTTTCTCCCGTTTTCAAGTGGCGCGGGTTTTGCGTGAGGCGAGGCGCTGGCGTCAAGGCGCCGACCAGCTTTCGAGCCGCCGTGATCAGCGCGGCGATCAGACCGGAAAGGGATAGTCCATGAAACTCTACGACAGCCGCCGCGCCCCCAACCCTCGTCGGGTGCGCTGGCTGATGGCCGAGAAGGCGATCGTGGATATCGAGGTGGTGGACGTGGACCTGTTCGCCGGCGAGCACCGCCGGCCCGAATATCTCGAGCGGGCGGGAATGCCCCACGTGCCCTCCCTGACCCTCGACGACGGGACCACCTTCACCGAGTCGCTGGCCATCTGCCGCTATCTCGAGGCGGTCTATCCCGAGCCCAATCTGTTCGGCCGCGACGCCTGGGAGATCGCCCTCATCGAAATGTGGACGCGGCGGGCCGAGATGATGGCGGCGACGCCGCTGATGATGAGCGTGCGCCACGGCCATCCGGCGCTGGCCGCGCTGGAGACGCAGATCCCCGAGATAGCCGTCCACAACCGGCACGTCGCCGAGCGGGCGCTCGAAATCTTCGATGAGCGTCTGGGGCAAAGCGAATGGATCGGGGCCGATCGGGTGACCATGGCCGACGGCGTGCTCTATATCGGCATCGACTTCGCGCGGATGGTGAAATTCAAGGTTCCCGAGGCGCTGACCCATGTCACGCGCTGGCTGGCCGCCATGCGCGCCCGCCCGTCGGCGTCGGCGGGAACCTGAGGGTCGCTAGAGCCTGTCCTGATCGGGTTGAATCAACCCGATCGGGAAAACAGGCTCTATCTCAAAACACTTGAGCGCTTTCTGACCGCAAAACCAGTTCCCACTTTTGCGGAAAGCGCTCTACCCGCGCCGCACCTTCTTGACGATGGCCGAGAAGGTCATCAGGGGTCGCCCGCCGGTGGCGACCAGGCCGCGCATGAACACCAGGGACCGGCCTGCCCGGACGACTTCGCCGGAAGCCTCGATGATCTCGCCCTCGCGGGCGGCGTCGGTGAATTCACCGTTGAGCGAAGCGGTGACCGAACCGGACCCCGCGAGGGCCTCGGCGCCGATGCAGAACAGGGCGTAGTCGGCGAAGGTCAACAAGGCGCCGCCATGCACGGCGCCGCTGTTGTTCATGTGCTTCGCCTCGGCGCGGAAGGCGCAGATCATCTTCCCGGCCTCGCCGCGCCGGCAATAGAAAGGGCCTGACAGGATCTCGAACGGATCGTTGCTCCAGATGCGCCAGCCGGCCCATTCGCCCTGCGCGATCTCGATGGGTGTCCAAGGCGCCTCGCCGTCGCCGCCGTCCATGGCCGAAAAATCCTGTTCTCGAGGGGTGTTCTTGAAACTTTGGGCGGCCTAATGGGGCGGCCGGAGAGATCATGCAATGGCCCTCGACACCGAGACCCGCGATCAGCTGATCGGCGCCGTGCGCCGCTTCGTCGCCGAGCGGCTGCGGCCGATCGAGGCCAAGGTCGCCGAGGACGACGCGATCCCCGAGGCCATCCTCGCCGAGATGCGCGCCCTGGGCCTCTACGGCCTGTCGATCCCGGAGCAATACGGCGGGCTCGATCTTTCCATGGAGGAGGAATGCCTGGTGGCCATCGAGCTCGGCCGCGCCAGCCCGGCCTTCCGTTCGGCGTTCGGCACCAATGTCGGCATCGGCAGCCAGGGGCTGGCGATGTTCGGCACGGACGAACAGAAGGCCAAGTGGCTGCCCGGCATCGCCTCGGGGGAAATCGTCACCTCCTTCGCCTTGACCGAGCCCGAGGCCGGCTCGGACAGCGCTTCGGTTCAGACGCGCGCCGTGCGCGACGGGGACGACTATCTGTTGAACGGCGCCAAGCGCTACATCACCAACGCCGACAAGTCGGCCCTGTTCACGGTGATGGCGCGCACCGATCCGGCGATCAAGGGCGGCGGCGGCGTCACCGCCTTTCTGGTTCCCCGCGACCTGCCCGGCCTCTCGGTCGGCAAGCCGGAGAAGAAGATGGGCCAGCATGGAGCGCATATCTGCGACGTGAGTTTCGACAACGTCCGTGTGCCGGCGGAAAATCGTCTGGGGGCGGAAGGCGAGGGGTTCAAGCTCGCCATGCGGGTGCTCGATCGCGGGCGTCTGCACATCTCGGCGGTCTGCGTGGGCGTGGCCGAACGGCTGCTGGCCGATTGCGTGGCCTACGCCGCCGAGCGTCGCCAGTTCGGCCAGGCCATCGCCGGCTTCCAGCTCATCCAGGCGATGATCGCCGATTCGAAGACCGAGGCCCTGGCCGCCCGCGCCCTCACCCTGGAAACCGCCCGGGCGCGGGACGCGGGCGCGACCGTCACGCTCGAAGCGGCGGCGGCCAAATACTACGGCTCCGAAATGGTCGGCCGCGTCGCCGATCGGGCGGTGCAGATCTTCGGCGGAGCCGGCTATACCGCCGACCACGGCATAGAGCGCCTCTACCGCGACGTCCGCATCTTCCGCATCTACGAAGGCACCAGCCAGATCCAGCAGGTGGTCATCGCCCGCGAGACCATGAAGCGGGGCGGATGAGTCGGGCGGTGAAGGCGAACATGGTTTCCTGGCGAGACTCGTAACACCGGAGGGCGGACGTCCCGTCCGCCACTTTGCCGAGCAGACGCGGGCGGGACGCCCGCGCTCCGCGGGCCGAGGCATCGCCCTTCACGTCACCCCCGTCTCGATGGCCAGGCGCACCAGATCGGCGGTTCGCGAAACGCCCAGCTTGGATTTGATCTGGCTGCAGTTGTTGGCCACGGTCTTGTAGCCGACGCCCACCGCGGCGGCGATTTCGGCCAGGCTGGCGCCTTTGGCGAGCAGGCGCATGATCTCCAGTTCGCGCGCCGTGAGGGTGTCGAGGCCCCAGCCGGATCCGTCGGCCGGCGCGGCCAGAGCCTGGGCGAGGCCTGCTTCCACATAACGGCCTCCGGCGGTGACGCGGCGCACGGCGGTCAGCAGTTCGTCCGGCGAGGCGTTCTTGGTCATATAGCCGGCCGCCCCAGCCTCCAGCGCCCGCTTGGCGTAGAGGGGCTCGGCGTGCATGGAGAGGACCAGGATTGGCCCAGCCCCCATCTGGATCATCCGGCGAAGCAGCTCCAGCCCGCCCAGCCCCGGAAGATTGAGGTCGAGGATGATGAGGTCCGGCTTGGCGGCGCGCAGTTTGGCCAGGGCGTCGCGCCCGTCGGCGGCCTCCAGCATCTCGCCGTCGCTGAGCGGGGCGAGCAGGCGCTTCAAGCCGGCCCGGACCAGGGCGTGATCATCGACCAGCAGGATGTTCATGCCGCGTCCGACGCTTCGAGTTCGCCGGCGCCGCCGCCAGCGGGCAGGCGGGCGATGACGGTCCAGCCGCCGGCCTCGCCTCGAGCGACAGACAGTTCGCCCCGGGCGGCGGCCACCCGCTCGCGCATGCCGATCAGGCCATAGCCCGCGCCGTCGGGGCGCCCGCTCGGCGCGCCGTCGTCGGTGACACGCACGGTGACTTCGCCGCCCGGCGCGACGACGACATCGACGTCGATCCTTTCCGGCCGCCCGTGACGCACGGCGTTGTTCAGGCTTTCCTGAATCACCCGATAGACGGTTTCGCGCATCGGCTCCTCGATGTCGGCTTCGTCCGGAGGCGTGCGCACCTCGAAGCGGATGGACGGATGGCGGGCGCGCCAGAAGGCGACCAGCTCGCCGATGGCGGCGGTCAGACCCAGTTCGATCAGTTCGGTGGGCCGCAGGCGCCCCAGGATGTCGCGCACCAGGGCCTGCATGTGACCGACGGCGGCCTGGATCGCCGCCAGCTGTTCGAGCGCCTCGCCTGGCCTGCCCTCGTCGATCAGGCGCCGAGCCATGGCGGCATCGACATTGGCCGCGAACAGGTGCGGGCCGATCTCGTCGTGAAGGTCGCGGGCGAGGTCGGCGCGCTCTTCGTCCTGCAGGGTGCGGAGCTGTTCTTCCAGGCCCCGGTTACGGATTTGCATAACGCCAAGGCGCCGCGCCATGTCGTTGACGCCTCGGCCCAGGCGGGTCAGCTCTTCGGGGCCTTCTTCGCGCACCTTGGCGCCATAGTCGCCCGAGCCGATCCGCACGAAGGCGGCCGAGAAGTCCGCCAGCGGCCGCAGCGCCCGCCCGACGGTGAGCCACACCACCGCCGAGCCGATCAGGAGCGAGATGGCGAGCACCACGGCGAGGTCGATGAATTCGGTCCAAAGCGCGCCGACATCATTGGCGAACACCGGCGTCAGGACGATCGTCTGATGTCCCGCCACCGGGGCGGCGATCCGAGCGATCGGCGCGGGAGTTCGCAAGAGCGCGCCAAACCAGGCTGGGGCGGCTGTCGCCGGCGTGAGGCGGGAAGTGACGATCATCGCGCCCCGGTCATCCTGGAGCGCCGCCGCCAGGTGACGATTGCCGTCGAAGGTGGCGACGAGCTGGCGAAGATCGCGGGCCGGATGGTCGGACCGCGGCAGATCCTCGAAGGCGCTGGCCACCGTCTGACGTCCGCCGGTGAGGGCGGCCGCCAACTCCTCGTGCAGCGCTTGCCTCGCCTGCCAGCCGGCCACGCCGACGCCGGCCACCGCGCCCAGCAGCAGCACCAAGGCGATGGCGGCGACGACCCTGACCCGCAACGACATGGCGGCAACCTTAGGCCCGCCCGGCCCACCGACGCCAGGGTGTGCGCATTAGGGAAGAATTCCCGACAATACCGGGAACTCTCCCCATGGTCGCCAGGGGGCTCACTCGCCTATGCAACCGCGGGTGGCGGGCGGCGACGGGAAGACGCTTGTGGACAATCGGCGGATGAGGCCGCTCCGCTGGTTGGCGGCGGCCATGGCTCTGGTGGGACCATTGGTGGCGCGGGCCGCCGATCCGCCGCCGGCAACCGCCCCGCGCGCTCCGGCCGCGTCCTCCGGCGAGGTCTCGGAGATCGTGGTTACCGCCCGGCGGCTGGATCAGGCGCGCGCCACCATCCAGCCGCAGATCGGCGCCTCGGTCTATGTCATCGATTCCAAGGCCATCGCCGCGTTGCCCGGCGGCGACAACACCGCCCTCAACCAGGTGGTGCTGCAGGCGCCGGGCGTGGCGCAGGATTCATTTGGCCAGCTCCATGTGCGTGGCGAGCACAACGGGTTGCAATATCGACTCGACGGGGTTATCCTGCCCGAAGGCCTCAGCGTGTTCGGCCAGGCTCTCAATCCGCGCCTGGCCGAACAGGTCGAGCTGATCACCGGCGCCCTGCCGGCCCAATACGGCCTGCGCACCGCCGGCATCATCGACATCACCACCAAGAGCGGAGTTTACCAGAGCGGCGGCGATGTCTCGCTCTATGGCGGCAGTCATGGCGAGATCCAGCCCAGCGTCGAATACAAGGGCAGCGACGGCGCCTTGAACTTCTTCGTCTCGGCCAGCTATCTGCACGACGATCTCGGCGTCGAGGCGCCGGACGCCTCGCGCACGCCCCTGCATGACACGACCGACCAGTTCAACGGCTTCGCCTTCCTGGAAGACATCATCGACCCGTCCAGCCGAGTGTCCGCGATCCTGGGCACGTCGGATGACCGCTTCCAGATTCCCAACCGCTCGGGCCTCACCCCCTCGTTGATGTTCGGCCCCGATGGGAACGAGCCCCTGGTGGTGGACGGCCAGACGACCTTCCCCAGCGCCGATCTGAACGAGAGTCAGAAGGAGGTCACCCACTATGGGGTGGTGAGCTACCTTCACACCACCGACGCCTTTACGGCCCAGGTCTCGCTGTTCGCCCGCTACTCGACCTTGACCTTCATCCCCGACCCGCTGGGCGATCTGCTGTTCAACGGCATCGCCCAAAGCGCCTACAAGAAGGATATCGCCGGCGGCGTCCAGGCCGAGGGTGTCTGGCATGCCAGCGACGCTCACACCCTGCGTGCCGGGGTGATCGCCGAGATCGACCGGGCGACGAGCAACACCAGTTCAAAAGTCATCGCGCTCGATCCGGCCACTCAAAGCCAGCTCTCGGACCAGCCCGAGACGATCGTCGACGCCAGCGCCCAGACCGCCAAGACGATAAGCCTCTATCTGCAGGACGAATGGAAGCTGCGGCGCAATTTGACGCTGAACTATGGGCTGCGATTCGACGATTTCGACGGGTTCCGGAACGAAAATCAGCTCAGCCCGCGCGCCAACCTGGTCTGGCTGCCGTTCGCCGGCACGACCGTCCACGCCGGTTACGCGCGCTACTTCTCGCCGCCGCCGTTCGAACTGGTCGGCGCCCAGTCGGTGGCCAGCTTCAACAACACCACCGCCGCCTCGCCGATCACCACCGACACCACGCCCTTCTCCGAACGCGCCAACTATTTCGATGTCGGGGTCTCGCAGAAATTGACGCGCGCCATAACCCTGGGCGTCGATAGCTATTACAAGACCTCCAAGGATCTCATCGACGAAGGCCAGTTCGGCGCGCCGATCATCCTGACGCCGTTCAACTACGCGGTCGGGCGGCAATACGGCGTCGAGTTCAACGCCGGCTACAACCGGGGCCCACTGACCGCCTACGCCAGCTTTGCCTACGCCAAGAACCAGGGCCAGAACATCGTCTCCAGCCAGTTCAACTTCAGCGCCGCCGACCTGGCCTATATCACCGATCATTACATCTATCTCGACCACGACCAGACCTACACCGCTTCGGCCGGAACCTCCTATCTGTGGCATGAGACGCGCATCGGCGGCGATCTGATCTTTGGCAGCGGCCTGCGGGCCACCGGACCCGACGGCATCCCCAACGGCGAGCACCTGCCCGCTTACGTCCAGGTGAACCTCGCCCTCTCGCACCGCTTCGAGACCGCGCCGCTCGGCCCCATCGAGGTGCGCCTCGACGTGATCAACGCCTTCGACCACATCTACGAAATCCGCGACGGCACCGGCATCGGCGTGGGAGCGCCGCAGTTCGGGCCAAGGCGGGGCGTGTTCGCGGGGGTGACGAAGGATTTTTGAGGGGCGGGCGGCCCCCATCCGCCGTTCATACATGACGGATGGAGGGCATGGTGGCGCACTATTCGGAGGGCTACGGCGCCATCAACTCCGCCACCAACGCCTCCTGTCCGTACACCTTGCGCAGCGCCTCCGTCGCCGCGGCGGCGGAGACCGAGACGCCGCGGTTGAGAGTGTCGTCGAAGGCGAAGGCGCCGCCGAGGGAATGGATGTTGCCGTCGAACACCGCGCCGATGACCTCGGCCTTGGCGTTGACGATCGGCGAGCCGGAATTGCCGCCGACGATGTCGTTGTCGCTGACGAAATCGAACACGGTCTGGTCGTCCAGCTTACCGCGCGCCGCCAGCCACTTGGGGGCCAGTTCGAACGGCGGCTTGCCGGTGGCGCGCGCCCACAGGCCGGCGAAATGGGTGAACGGCGGAATGGTCCGGCCGCGATAGGTCCAGCCCTCCACCTTGCCGTAGGAGACGCGGGGCGTGAAGGTGGCGTCGGGATAGACGCTGGTCCCATAGACCGCGAATCTGGCGGCGGCGATGCGCTCGGCGGCCCGGTCGCTGGGCCCGCTGACCTTTTCCTCATAGGCTTTGCGCACCGCGCGGGCGGTGGGATCTGTGGCCAGGACATAGGCGATCATCCGATCGCGCGACGCCTGGACGGCGGCCATGCCGCCGTCCCACAACGCCTTGCGCACCTTGGGATCGCCCAGCGTCGAGGCGGACAGGCGCTCGCCCAGATCCTCCGGCGACTGCTCGCCCAGGAAGGCCTTGGTCCGCGGGTCGTCGGCGGTCAGGTATTCGCGCACCTTGGTGAGCCAGAAGGTGAGCTCGAGACGCTCGAGGCTCGGATAGACGGGCTTTACGTCCAGCACCTCCTTTTCCAGGAGCGGCAGGCGGGAGTCGGTGAAATTGGGCAGGCGCTCGGCGTTGGGCTTGGCCCGCTCCTCTCCCGCCCGCACCAGATCGCGGGCATAGGCGTAGAGCTGCGAGCCAAAACCGGGGCGCGCCTCCAGCAGGCCGTACGGCGCGTTGAGGGCGGCCCGCTCCACCTGGGCGCGGGCGATCTCGCCCCAGGCGTCGCCGGTCTTGGCGGCCAGAGCCGGATCGGCGGCGACCTTGGCGCGCAACGCCGCGTCGGCGGCCCGCTTGGCGTTAAGGAACCCCGGTTCGGAGAGGGCCTGAAACTCGCCGAGCAGGGCCTTGAAGCTGTTCTCGACCCCGAACAGTTCCCGGTCGGCGATACGCGCCTGCTCGGGCCCTTGCGCGCCGAACTCGATCAGCCGGCCACGGAACTCCGAAAGCTGGAGCAGGCCCTGGGGCAGGATGAAATCGCGCAGGGAGTTCAATTGATCGGCGGTGAGCAGGCGGCTGGTGCTGCCCGGATTGCCGGCCACGAACACCGGCTCGCCGTCGGTGGGCGGGGCGGGGTTCCAGCGCAGGTGGCCGGGCGTGGCGGCCGGCGCGCCGTTCTCGTAGAGGCGCAGGAAGGAGATATCGAGATCGTAGCGCGGGAAGTTGAAATTGTCCGGATCGCCGCCGAAGAAGGCGGTCTGGAGCTCCGGCGCGAAGACCAGCCGCACGTCGGTGTATTTGTGGTAGGTGTAGAGCTTGTACTGGCCGCCCTGATAGAGGCTGACCACCTGGCAGGTCTGCACCGCTTCCTTGCCCGCGCAGGCTGTCTGCTCAATGCCGGCGATCGCCCCGTCGCGGGCCTTGACGAAATCCTGCCCGGACTTGCCGGCCGTCGCCGCGCCCACCGCCGGGGTGACGTCGGCGATGGCGACCAGCACGTCGGCCTGCATGCCGGGGCACTGGCGCTCGTCGCGCCGGTCCGCCACCGCATAGCCAAGCTTGATGTAGTCGCGGTCGGGCGTCGAAAGATCCTGGGCGCAGTCGGAAACACAGTGATGGTTGGTCAGCACCAGCCCCTGGCCCGAGACGATCGACGAGGAGCAGCCGATGGAGAGGCGCGCCGTGGCGCCGCGCACATGGTCGAGCCAGGCCTGATCGATGGTGACGCCGTATTTGGCCTTCACCGCCGCGCTGGGGAAGTTGTCGTAGGTCCACATCCCCTCGTCGGCCCGCGCCGCGCCGCCGAGCGCCGCCCAGCCGAGAAATGCGCAGGGAAGAATCGCGGTTCCGAGCAGGCGCGCGAGGCGGCCCCGCCGCGAGAGGGTGGACGTGGTCATGAGCGATTCCCCAATCTGGTAGCCGTGGTTTTGAGGTTTTGTAGCGGCCGAAGATTCCGCCCACAATAGCCGCTTCGGATCGGCGGTTCGCACCCCGGCGGCCGGCGCCGCGCCTCGAAGAGATCGACGATGACCCTGGACGGGCTCGACCCGTATCGTCTGGACGGCCTGCTGGCCCTGATCGGGATCGCCGCCGGGGCGGCGACCCTGGCCGGCGGCTGGCTCGCCCTGCGCCTCGCCAGCCGGATTCACCTGATCCTGGGGTTCAGCGCCGGGGCGGTGATCGGGGTGGCGCTGTTCGACCTGCTGCCCGAGGCGCTGGGGCTGGGCGGGACAAGCCATGGAGCGGCGGCGGTGACGGCGGTCGTGGCCGTGGGGTTTCTCGGCTATCTGGTCGTGGACCGGGCCTTCCTGATCGCCACCACCGACCGGACCGGCCATCGCGGCCACCTGGGGGCCGGCGCGTTGACCGTCCACAGCCTGCTCGATGGACTCGCCATCGGCCTGGGGTTTCAAGTTTCCGCCGCCGTCGGCGCGGTGCTTGCCATCGCGGTTCTGGCGCATGATTTTTCCGATGGGATCAACACGGTCAATCTGAGCCTGGCCGGTTCGTCTCGCCCACGCGTCGCGCGCCGCTGGCTGATTGCCGACGCCGCCGCGCCGATGGCCGGCATCGCCGCCAGCCGGGCGATCGCCGTGCCGCGCGCCGACCTGGCCCTGGTCATCGCCGCTTTCGCCGGCTTCTTCCTCTATATCGGGGCCAGCGAACTGCTCCCCGACAGCCATCACCGCTATCCGCGCGCCTGGACCACCGTGGCCACGGTGCTGGGCGCCGCCCTGATCTACGCGGTAGTCAGGCTGGCGGCGCTTTGAGCTCCGGCGGCGGACCCATCAAGGCGGGCTGGAAGAGCAGGGCCGAGACCAGGGTCCAGATCAGGGAGATCATCAGCAGCTTACCCATGCTGGCGGTGCCCGGGTGGCTGGAGGCCCACAGGCTGCCGAACCCGGTGGCGGTGGCCAGGGCGCTGAAGAACACCGCCCGGGTCAGGCTCGACTGCAGCAGATGGGTCCCGCCGGAGCGCCAGGCCATGACGAAATAGATGTGGAAGGCCACCCCGATGCCGAACAGGAGAGGCAGGGCGATGATGTTGGCGAAGTTCAGAGGCTGGCCGATGGCGACGCACGTTCCCAGGGTCAGCAGGCCCGTCAGCACGATCGGGGCCATGGTGATGGCCACGTCCCGCACCCGCCGCAGGACGGCGAATAGCAACAGGGTGATGGCGACGAAGGAGAGCGCTCCGGCCTCGGCGAACGCGCCCGCGACGGTCCGCCCGCCGTCGAGGGTGTCGATGGGCGCGCCGGTTGCGTCCGGGGCCAGCGGCGTCACCGCGTCGATGAAGGCGGTCAGCACGGCGTTGTCGTTGGAATCGCCCTTCGGAATGACCGACAGCCGCGCCCGCGCATCCGGGGCGAGCCAGTCGCGCTTCAGATCGCCGGGCAGGGAGTCCAGGGTGACGGGGGCGGCCTGGAGGGCGCGCCGGGTCTGATCGAGCACCACGGCGAGGCCGGGCATCAGCACGCGAGCGGTTTGGGCGCGCAGAGCCGGAGCGGCGGTCGCCAGCCAATCGAGCGATCTCGCCAGGCGCCGCGCCGTCTGGGCGCTCGTCGTGGCCGACGCCCCCGCGGCGCTTCGAAGATCGGCGGCGGTCTTCCGCATCGAAGCCGAAACTTCGGCGTCGCTCGGCGGCGGCTGCACGGCCAGCGGATCGAGGGTGAGATCGAGGAGATTGGCGGCGTCGGCGATGGCCGCCAGCTTTGCCGGCTGATCGGCGGGGACGAAGCTCGCGAGAGTGCGCGTCTCGGCCACCTGGGGCAAGCGCGCGATGCGGGCGGCCAGGGCGTCGGCCGAGGCGAGGGAGGGGCGGACGATTTCGACGGTGTTGGGCGACTGCTCGGGATCCTTCATCAGATCGAGCAGGGTCGCGACCGACTGCGAGCGCACGCTCTTCAGATGCAGGGGGTTGAAGTCGAAGCGCAGCCACGGCAGCAGGGCGGCGCAGGCGAGGGCGGCGAGGGCGCCGGTCGCCACCACGGCGCGGCGATGGCCGAGGATGAAACCGTCCAGCCGCTCCAGCCGCGCCGGATGCGCCGAGTCGGCTTTGGGCGAAGGGCGCAAGAGGGCGATGAAGGCCGGCAGGACGGTGAGGTTGAGCGCCAGGGCGATGAACATGCCCAGCCCGGCGATGATCCCCAGTTGCGAGACCCCCACATAGGCGGTGGGCGCGAAGGCGAGAAAGCCGGCCGCGATCGCCGTGGCGGCCAGGGCGAGGGAGCGGCCCATGCCGGCCCCCGACGCGGCCAAGGCTTCGCCGATGGGAACTCCGCCCCGATGTTCGGCCCGGAAGCGGACGGTGAACTGGATGCCGAAATCGATCCCCAGGCCCACGAAAAGGGGGATGAAGGCGACCGAAATGACGTTGAAGCGATGGAAAATCATCAGGCCCAGGGCGCTCGCCGCCGCCAGGCCGATGGCGGTCGTGATCAGGATGGCGCCGATCAGGCGTTTCGATCCGACCGCCAGGCGCAGCATGATCACGATGGCGGTGAGGGCCAGGACGGCGATGAGGGGCGCGCGCTCGGCCAGGGTGGCGAACTCCTCGTCCTGCAGGACCGGCGCGCCGGTCAGCCGCACGACCACGCCGTGGGCGGCGTCGAGGCCAAGCCGGCGCGCCTGGGCGCGGATGAAGTCGCTGGGCCCCGCGCCCGGCTGCAGGCGGGCGAAATCCAGCACCGGCGTCGCCAGAACGATATGGCGCAGGGCGCGAGGATCGGCGGCCTTGCCCGAGATCAGCGTGGTCCACGAGAAATAGGCCGGCCGCCCGGCCCGGATCTTCTCGAGGGTGTCGGCGAGCCGGGCGATCGGGGGATCAAGCTGGCCGAGCGACGCCTGGCCCGCGGTGACGCCCTGGAGGGCCGTCGACAGCGCGCCCATCAGGCCGCGCAGACTGGGATCGGCGGCCAGCGGCCCCAGGAACGGCTGGGCGGCGACCAGCGCGTTCAGATTGGCGCGCACATCGGCGAGCGGCTCGTAGAGCAAGCCGTTGCGCTGGAAGAACGCTCCGGCGTCGGGACGGCTCACGTCGCGGAAAAGATCGGTCCGGCCCCTCAGGCCGCTCGCCAGCGACGCGGCGACCGCCTCGGCCAGTTCCGGCGTGGCCCCATCGACGACGACGACGATCTGGTCGCCGGCCGGCTGGAAGAGGGCGTTGAAGGCGCTCTCGCGCTGGCGCCAGGGCAAGGTCTTGGAGAGCAGCCTGTCGGTGTCGGTGGTCATCGAAAAGTGCGAGGCGGCGTAGAGGAGCGCGGCGAGGCCCAGGACCAGGCCGATTGCCGCCACCAGGGGCGCGCGCCGCCCGCAGAAGGCGGCGAGGGCGGCAATGCGGGAACGGCGGTGCTTCAACGGAATCGTCGGATCGGACAGAGGATGATCTCCATGGCGCGCGTCAGGGGACGCTCGATCGGGCGGACTTGCGACACGGTTTGGATTGAATCTTCGTTCAACGCCAGCCTATGCAAGGGCGAGCCAAGGAGCCGCGCGTGCGCCGATCGATCTTCGCCGTCTTTCTGATCGTGACGGCCTTTCCCGGCGCCGGCGCGGTCCACGCCGCGCCCCGCCGCGCCGCCGCCGCCAGCCCGGCCGCCGCCGATCCGTGGGAGCGGTTCAACCGGCGCGGCTATGCGATCAACCGGTTCCTCGACAGGGTTCTCATTCGCCCGGCGGCCATGCTCTACCGCGCCCTCACGCCGGGGCCGATCGGCAAGGGCCTGCACAATGTGGTGACCAACCTTAGCGAGCCGCTGGTGTTCATCAACGATGTCTTGCAACTTCGATTGCGGAGGGCCGCGTCGGCCACCGTGCGTTTCGCCTTCAACTCGACCCTCGGCGTCGCCGGCCTGATCGACGTGGTGGCCCACGAGGGAATCCCGCACCACGACAGCACCTTTGGCGACACCCTGGGCCGCTATGGCGTGAGGCCGGGGCCCTATCTGTTTATTCCGGTGCTCGGCCCGTCCACGGTGCGCGACCTCCTGGGGACCGGCGTCGATGCGTCGATCGATCCGGTTCACTGGGCCAGCTATCCCTATCGAACCGAGATCAGCACCAGCGCCGCGGTGGTGGGCGGCCTCGATATGCGCGCCGGCGCCGACGACGAGTTGAAGGCGATCCTTTCCGACGCGGCCGATCCCTACGCCACCTTGCGGTCGGTCTATCTGCAATACCGGCAGAGCGAAATAGAGGGTGGCGGCCCTCCGACGGTTCTTCCGGCGCTCCCCGCTCTGCCCGACATCGACGATTCGGGGTCGGCTCCGCCAACTGCCTCTCTTCCCCCTTTGGGGGAAGTACCGGCGAAGCCGGGGATGGGGGCGATGACGGGCGCGGTCGTTGGCGCGGCGGCCCCCTCCACCGCTTCGCGGTCCCCCTCCCTCAGAGGGGGAGGAGAGATCGATGGTGATTTGTCGCGACCGCCCAGCTCCCTAGCCGATCCTCCCAGCCAAGTCGTTTTCGTCCGCCCGCCCCTTGATCAATCGATGGCCTTCGAGGGCCTGCCAGATCAATAGGGCCGGCAGGCCGACGGCCAGGTCGCGGGCGCGCTTGAGCAGGGAGAGGGCCAGCGCCGTCTCGGCGGTGAGGCCGAACAGGGGGCCGACCAGGGCGTAGGTCGCTTCCTGGACGCCCACTCCCATGGGCGCGACGAAGGCGGCGCTGCGCACGGCGGTGACCAGGGCCTCGAGGGCCAGAATATCGGCCAGGCCGATGGCCACGCCGGCCAGGCGCAGGACGATCCACGCTCCGGCGGCGCTGGCCACCCAGGCGGCGAAGTGAATGAGGACGGCCGCGCCCAGCCGCAGAGGTCGCTCGTAAAGGGCGTTCAAGGCCGCGCCGACGGCGCCGGCGCCGGCCAGCGCGCCCGGCAGGAAGCGGCGGGCGAGGCCCTCGACCAGTCCCATTCCCCGCCGCTGGGCCACGATGAAGGCCAAGGCGCCGATGGCGGACAAGGCAAGGCCCAGCACCGCCGCGCCGATCAGGCCGTTGTGCGCGGATGCGCCGCCCAGGCGCAGGGCCAGCACGGCCACGCCAAGGCCGGTGAACCCCAGCTGGGCGATCAGCTCGGCGGTCACGTCGACGACGGTGGTCGAAAAGGCCGCGACCGGCGCCACCCCGTGCAGGATGGCCGTGCGCGCGCCGATCACGAAGCCGCCGATTTGCGAGAAGGGCAGGACCTCGGTGGCCGCGTCGCGCACGGTCCGCGCCCAAACGAGGATCGCCCAGCGGCGAAGGGGCGCTCCGGGAATGAGCACGAACCAGGCGGTCCCCAGCAAGGCCAGGGGAAAGGCCGAATAGACGGTGAGAAAGGCCAAGCCCCGCCAGCCGAACCTCAGCAGGGCGGCGACGATCGCGTTCAGCCCGAAGGCGCCGATGACCGCGGTGGCCAGGGCCAAGCCCAGGACGGCGGCCAGGGCGACGATCAGGCGCCCGCGCGTGACGCCGGAGCGCCGGGGCGTCCCGCTCATGCCAGAAAATCCAGGAAGCCGCCCAGACGGGCGCCGCCGGCCTTGGCCGCTTCGATGACCTCCGGCGCGATCAGGGCGGCCAGTTCCGCTTCGTAGCCATAGCCCGCCGCCGCCCCCGCGAAGTCGCCGCCGGTGGCCGGATGGAGGTAGATTTCGCTCAGGCCCGCCGGCAAATTGTCGATCAGCGCCCGCAGGCGGCGCGCCGTCATGGCGCCGCTCCACGCCAGGCCGAACACCTGGTCTGGAACCCGCAAGCCGGCCCGGCGAAACCGGCGCCGCGCCGGGGCGGCCCACAGATCGACCACCGGATTTGGCCGACAGGTCCTGTCCGGCTCGGCCAGGGCGAGGATTCGGTGCGGCTCGATGGGGATGCGCGCGGCCTTGAGGCCGTGGCGGGGGCCGATCTTCAGGATCAGGGATGCAATGGTCGGATGAAGGTGGAAGTGCTTGTGGGCGTTGACGTGATCGAGGTTCAGGCCGGTCGCCGCGAAGGCGGCGAACTGAGCCTCGATCTCCGCTTCGAGTTGGCGGCGCGCGGCGGGCTTGAAGAACATCGTCGCCCCGGCCCGCGCCATGTGCGTGTGGAACCGCTCGTCACCGTCCACCAGATCGGGAACCTCGCAGGCGGGCAGCGCGGGGCGACCTTCGACCAGCACCAAGTGGAGCCCCACGGCGAGTTGGGGATTGCGCCGCGCCAGCACCACCGCCTCGGCGGCGGCCGGGGCCGTGACCATCAGACTTGCGGCGGTGAGTATGCCGGAGCGGTGGCCGATCTCCACCGCCTCGTTCACCTCGCCCGCCGCGCCGAAGTCGTCGGCGGTGACGATGAGGTCTCGCGGTCGCTCGTTCTCGGCGGCTCCGGCGGGCCGCGTCACTCGCTTGACCTCGGCGTCGACTTCAACGCGCCTCGCGCCCGGGCCTGGCGCATTTCCTCGCGGACGCGTTCGGTCAGGGCGTCGGGAACGAAGCCGAACGCCGGCTCGCCCATGGGCGTGAGGCCGCGATCGACGCCCGGCCAATCGAAGGCGTTGTATTCGTCGCAGATCACCCATGAGGGTCGGGCATCGAGACCCAGATGGGCCTTGACGCGCGTCGGTATCAGGACGGCGGCGCGCTCGGCGGCTGGCGATGCTGTGGTGATCGGCGCAACCGCCACGCGGGGGGCGGCGGCGCCCGCGCTCCGCGATACGATCACCACCAGACATGGTCGCGTCTTGCGCCCGCTCTCTTCGCCGGCTTCGTGTTCGCGGCGCCAAAGATAGGCGTAGGGGATGACGAGACCAGGCTCCGGAATGAGTTCCGGCATGGACTAGTCGTCCATCAGGGTGTCTAACTCGGGTCGCCGCCGCCCGGCCGGCCTTTCGAGTTCGGCCGCCAGTTCGTCCGGCATTTCCCAGGCGAACGCCGATCTGGGCAGGAAGTCGCGGACCTCGAGGTAGTGTTCGAACTCGGCGGCGGAGACAAAATACCCAAGGACCATTCCCGTCTTGCGGTTGGTCACCATCACGGGGGCCGACTGGGCCGAGAACGACCACTGGCCGAACCGGCTGGCGAATTCACTCGAACTGGCCTTGCGGATCGCGGTCATGGCCTATTTCCTCGATAATCCGGAATATCAGGTATATATAGCAGCGCCATGCTCGGCTACCAGCCGCGCAAGCGCGAATAGGCGAGACCGCCGCGCGGTCACGCCGCGCGCCGCCGCTTCGCCTGGACGATGAGGTCGGCTTCGGCGGGCGTCGCGGGTGGGATCGCCGGCGGCGAGGGCGGCCATGTGCCAGACGATCAGTTCGCGGGTCAGGTAGACGCCGTGGGCGGCGCGGTCCTTGCGCTCGACAATGGGGAAGGTGGAAAGAATGTGGTCCACGTCGGCGAGATCGGTGACGCCGCAGAGAATGAAATAGAGCGCATCCAGCCGCGCCCGAAGCTGCCGTCGCTCCGCCTCGTCCCAGGGGAAGGGCGGGAGCACTTCGCCTTTCGCATCGACATGCCCCATGTCGCGGGCGAAGTCGGCCAGATCGTGGGCGGTGTAGGAAAGCCGCAGCACATGGTCGCGGACGATCTCGCCGGCGGTCCTGGAGCCGAAGCGGCGGGCGTACGCTTCGGGAGGACCGGTGCATAGCTGTTCCACCAGGAACTAATTCAGCGTTTGGCCATGCACTTTCTGCCGCGTTACATAGTCAAAAATGAAACAGTTACTTTCCGCAGCGAACTTATATTCGTTTCTATCCGAGCGCGCGTCGGGAACCAGTAGCGGGAGTTTATTGCCGAAGCCCACCGCCGGCAGAATCGCGCTGATAAATGTTCGCTGGTTTGTCGGCGCGGTGATTTCCTTGAAGCCAAGCACCCATCCAAGATCCATGTAGCCACCGACATCGGAAGTTTCGACCCGAAATTGCGGCTCGGGAATCCAAGTCGGGTCTTCATGCTCTTCATCGGTCGCATCCTCCGACTGCGCTGGCCGATGAAGATTCGCCTGATTTAGGACCACCGTGGCCGCGCGATGGTCGAACGCCTGGACCATCTTGCCCTCGTAGAGCGGAACCCACGCCCGCTCGCCCTTGGCCCATCGCCCGGCGCCGACCGGATAGGCGCCTTCCGCTTCCAGCCGCCCCCGCGTCCAGAACAGGCGGCTGTCGTTGGTCATGTGGAACATGGTCATGTATTTCACCGGCCACGCCTTCACCTCCTTGCCGGATGAGCGATCGACGAGGACGGGCAGGCGCTCGTAGATGGCGCGGGTGATCGCCGCGTCGCGGGCGGAGCGGAAGATGGGCGCCGTGCCGGTGTTGGGGTTGACGCGGGCGAAGTCGGCGGCGGTCATGTGGAAGAGGCGCGGATCGTCCGCCGCCGGAGCATCCTGGAGGAAGAAGGCGCATTTGGCCGCTTCGGTGGTTCGCTCCGGGCCGCCGGCGACGAAGGCGCAGAACTTGAAGCGGCTGTCCACGTCGGGAAAGAAGGCCTCGCGCCCGGCGCCGCGCCGGTTCTCGAAATCGAAAAGGCTCAGCACCCGCCCGGCGGTGGAAAGGCTCTTGAAGAAGGGCGCGGCGGTGAGGTCGGAGGCGATGCCCGAGGGGGTGAGCAGGCCGGCCGCGCCGCGCGGCTCGATTAGCGCCTGGGCGCGCTCGACGAAGAGGGCGTAGATGTTGATGTCGCCGCGCGAGAGCAGGGGAAAGGCGCCGCAGGAGCGGGCTACATCCATGGCCCGCTCGGCCCGCTCGCGGGCCAGATCGTACTCGCCCGCCAGGGGATCGCCGGCCGCGCGCAACGCCTCGATCGCCGTCTTGCGGTCGGCGGCGCGGACCTGGCGGGCGATGGCGCCGGCGCGCTCGGCGAACCATTCCACCTCCTGCATCTTCATCCGATCCCACGGCGGATTGCCGATCATCGCGTCGAAGCCGCCGGTTCGCGCGCCATGCCAGCCATGCCAGACGCCGGGAAAGGCGACCTGCCAGTGAAAGAACCGCTGCTCGGCCGCCAGGGCCCGGGCCGCGCCAGACGACGGGCGCGAATGTAGTCGCGGCCGCTCGCCCCGCCCGGCAGAAGCGACATCTGTTCGGGCGCGGTCTCGACCGCGATGAGGTCGATCTGACCTTCGGCGCGCGCGAGTTCGGCCGGCGCCGTCATTTCATCGAGGCCAGCGGCGATGCGCAGCGGATCGCCGAACTGGCCGTCGAGGAGGGCGCGCAGGGCCTTCTCATCCTCCTTGTCGGGTTTGAGCCAACGCAGGGCCTGGCGGAAATCCAGGAAGCCCTTGAGGGCGGCGGTGCCTTCCTCGACCATGGCGAAGTTGTGGGCGCTCTCCTCGACCTCGCTCAGCACCCCGTCCGACAGCCGTTCGATGGCCCGCATGGCGTTCTCGACCCCGAGCGCCTCGCGAACGGCCTTGCCCAGGAAAAGGCTGCCGCCGGCGACGATGGTGGCGCCCTTCGTTTTGGGTTCGACATCGGCCTCGCGCATCACCTCGTCCACCCATTCGCCATAGAGGCTGTCGCCGCAGCGCAGGTGGTGGTCGAGGAAGGAGAGGGGCGCTCCGGCGGTGAAGGTGTGCAGCCACAGGGCGACCTTGGCCAGTTCCACCGCCATGGGGTTCTTGTCCACTCCATAGGCGCAGCGTTTCAGCACCAGGCGCTTGACCAGGTTGGCGTCGTTGAGCTGCTCGGGCTTGATCGTCCAGCCGTGTGTCTCCGCTTCGCGCCGGAGCAGGTCGCGCAGCTTTTCCAGCTCGGCGGCCAGGGGCGAGCGCCAGTCGAGGCCGAGGCCCTTCGCCCTGGTCTCGGCCCCGCCGATCGCCGTGAACACCTCGGCGGCCAGCCAGTCGATGAGATCGACCAGGAAATGCCCCGAGCCCATGGCCGGATCACAGACCTTCAGGGCGAGGATGGCGGTGGCCGGGTCGGCCGCCGTGAGCCAGGCGCGGCGATTGTCCCGATCGTGCCGGCCGTCCCTGGCGCTTTCGATCGCCGCCTCGAACGCCGCCTGCTTCTCCTCGACCATCGGCCGCAAAGTGCGCTCGATGATCAGGCGCACCAGCACGTCTGGGGTGTAGTAGCTGCCCGAGCCCTTGCGGGCGAAGGGGTTGAGGCGAATGCGCACGCCGCCCTCGGCGGCCGGGTTGGCCACCGGCTCGTATTCCAGCAACCGCTCGTAGATGGCGCCCAGCTCCCGCACCGAGAGGTCGCGGTAGTTGATCCAGCGAAGCTTGCCGCTCTCCATCCGCCGCGAGAGCGCGTCCAGCAGCGGCGCGAAGAGGCGGTCGGGCAGGTGGGCGCGCTCCAGCATCGGCGCGCGGGTCGCGGCGAACAGCTTGCCATTGTAGGCGGGAATGCCCAGGGCGTCCTCGCCGCCGTCGATCAGGCGGAAGAGATTGGAGGTCCGCCGCCACAGATCGTCCAGGCGGGCGGAAAAGGCGTCGGCCATGTCCACCCGTTCGGCGATCTTCACCCGTAGGCCGGTCAGGGCGTAGTCGTCGAAACGGCGGTCGCGACGTGGCAGGAGATCGCGGTCCTCGGCGTAGAGGACGAAGAGCAGGCGGTAGAGGAGGGTGAGCGCCGCTTCGCGCGCCTCGGCGAGATATGTCGCCGTGAGCGCCGCCGGCCTGGCCGGATCGCCGGCGATCAGGGCCTTGATCAGGCCCGGATAGATGAGGTCGAAGACGGTGCGGGAGAGATCCTCGCGGACCCTGGTCTCCCATAGCCGGCCTTCGTCCAGCGCCTCGGCCTGGGCCCGGCCGAACTCTTCGCGGCGGAAGAAGAGGAGAAAGAGGGCGAGCGCTTCGAGGGGCGGGAGGCGGATGCCGAACAGGGGCAGGACGTTGCCGCCCGGCGATCCCAGGGCGGCGAGGAGATCGACCTCGAAGAAGGCGCCCAGGCGGTCGGCCGAGCCCTGCCAGTAGAGCCGCCAAGAACGGCCGTTGGTGAGAATGCCCCAGCGGCAGCGGGCCGAATGTCCGGCGGCGCGGTCCATGTAGCGCAGCACCTGGCCGTCTCGTTGTGCCCCGCCCCGCCGCCGCGCTGGTCGAGGCCGATCTTCCACGCCTTGGCGTCGCCGACCGCGATGGCGTGACGGAATTTCTCCGCGGAGGGCAGGGGGCCGGCGGTCTTGAACGCCTCACCGTCCGGGAAAAGCAGATAGTCGGGAATGTCCTTCGCCGTGGCCGCCGCCTGCACGACCCGGAGCCCGATCCAGCCCAGCCGATCCAGAATCGGCCGGACGATCTGATCCTCGGTCTGCGCCTCGTTGAGCCCGGCCGGGTCGCCGACCCGTTCGATGAGCCCCGTCAGCCAATCGGCGAAGGCCGGCGCGGCCTCCAGGCAGCCGGCATGGCCAGCGTGGCGGCGCACGCCCTCCGTGAGATAGTCCTCGGTGAACAGGGCGCCCGACAGCATCGGGACACCCTAGACGGCGAATGGCCGTCTCCCAAGGCGACGTGGCCGCGCGGCGCGTCGCTTGACCGCTTTCTTTCGATGTATATGGTCCATGTTTAAATCAATATGGAGAGTGGATATGGCTCTGCAAATCGCCAACCCTGTCGTGGTGGCCAAGGTCGAGCGATTGGCGCGCAGTCGCGGTGTCACCAAAACGGCGGTGGTCGAGCAGGCTATAGATTGTCTGGCGCGCGAGTCGGGAGCGGCGCGGACGGGACGAATGGCCGCGATTCTCGCCCAGTTGGACCGTATCCCCGATCGTCCGGACGCCTTCGACCCGCTCGATTGGGATCAAGCCGGCCTGCCCGTATGATAGCGGTGGACACTTCGGCGATCGTCGCCATCGTATTCGGCGAGAGCGAGCGGGAAGCGTTCGCCCAAGCCATCGAGAGCGCGCCGCGCGTTTTGATCAGCGCGGTCTCGACGTTGGAGACGCGCATGGTCGTTCAGGGTCGCCGCGGGCAAAGAGCGGTTGTGCTGCTCGACGATCTGCTGCGCCTGCCACATTTCGAGATCGTCTCCCCGGGTCCCGCCGACATCGACGCCGCCTACGGCGCCTTCATCACCTTCGGCAAGGGCAGCGGTCATCCCGCAAATCTGAACTTCGGCGACCTGTTCAGCTACGCGTTGGCGAAGACCCGCGACCTTCCTCTACTCTACAAGGGCGATGATTTTGGTCATACGGATCTGCGAGCCGCCATCGCGATCTAGTGTTCCAAGGTCGGGATGCTCAGCACCTTCTTAAGATCGTCGAGCTTGGTCTTGTCCGGGATCGGTTTTTCCGGATCGATAACCTGGGTAAAGGCGGCGCGAGCGCGTGGCTGGGGAACGAAACGCAGGTTCGCGGTCACAGCAGCCTTGAGCGCGACGGAAGTCACGCAACCGCCGCGGACTACGGGGATGTCGCAGGGCTTGCGCCGTGGGAAAGCCCGATTGTAGGCCGCGATCTGGGCGGGCGTCAGGGGATGGTTCGCTAACTCGGTCGCCTCCTCTTTCTGTCCCTGGAACGGCGGCGGAGGGTTCGTCGTCCACACAAGATGGAACACCGTGTCGAGATACACGCGATTTTCCGGAGGGGGCAGGGTGAAGGTGACCAGCGCGCCCTGGTTGGGAATTAGCAGGATATCGGGCCCGTTCGCCTGGGACAACGCCGCCGCGTGGCCGCTGGGAGCGTGCCCCCATTGCTCGGCGTCCACCATCCGCACCTGGCTGGCGTAGGCCCGTGGGATAAAAAACGATATCAGGGTCGCGCCCCAATTCACCAACTGTTGGCTGCAGGGCCCCTCATTGCCGCTGTTGCGGACGAAAAACGCCCACTCGTCGTCGGTCGGAGAATTCTGGACGTGAATGGCCAAGCCTAACACGGGGTGCAATTCGCTCAGACCCGCCGTGTTCCCCGCATGCTTGATGTCCTGCCCGAAGAGGCCGATCACAATGGCGTCCTTGCCGTCGAGCTCGGAGGCGCCATAGCCGTGATCCACGGCATAACGAAAACTGGTCCACCAAGAAGATCCGAAATTATCTATCGTCTCACTGGCGTTAAACTCTGTATGGAGTGTCGGCTTCGCGATAGAAACACCCAGAATTGGAACCGCCCAAGGTTGCGAGTCGATCGTTAACGCGGCGTAATCTGGTCTATATAGATTAATGCTATAATCATCGTCATCCCCATGCCCTTCGAAATATACTTGGCCTGTGAAGGTAGCGATCTCCCAATTTCTATGCCCCGGAGGCAAACAATCCAGAATTTGCCCGATCCCCGGGTCATTGGATTCGATGGGTTGTGATGTGCACGGCGCTTCCCACGAATGCCCACTGCAAATTGCGCCGTTGGCATTGTCGGGAACCTGATTGGGATGCGATTGCTGCCATACCCAGGTTGGGTTGAGCGGTTCGCCATTAGGGTCCATTGACGCAGCCGTGAGGTCGAATGGCGCGGCAGCTGCAACGGTCGCAATCCCGACCAAGAGAACGCTCAGAAGGGCCAAGCGCCCGCCGAAGTCATGTTTAGTCCGGGTTCTGGCCGACATTATCCTTGCTCCCCAGTGTCCGCGAACCTATTGCGTTGCGATTAACGCTCACGAACTCAGGATAGCATGCTTTCGATGGCCTATTGCAAGGATTTTTTGCGGACGAACGAAGTCCCCGTCCACTGGCTTGATCAGATCCCCTAGGCAATCCTTCCGCTATCCAGAAGATCGATGGGTTCGCCGATGACGCCGGGCCCGAGATTGAAGGCTCGCTCGATCAAATCGAATTTCGCCTTGGACTCCGGACACAGACATCAAGGGGGCACCTGGCCACCCGCAACGATAAGAATGCGGATGGTTTGCTGAGCTTCGTGCTGATCGCCTGCATCCGACTTTGGATCAGGCGTTTTGTCGACTTGACCTAGTCTAGAATTCAAGCCGCCGCGCTCTTGCGCTCCTTGAGGAACTCAAAGAACTCCACCCCTTCGCGCAGGCGGCGCTTCATCATGTCGGGGCTGCGGATCATTTCGCCGACGATGGAGCCGATCTTGCCGGCCCGGAAATAGAAGCTTTTGTAGAAGGTCTCCACCGAGGTGAAGATTTCGGCGTGGCTGAGGTGCGGGTAGTGCAGGGGGGCGATCTGGATGCCGTGCTCATCGACCAGCTCGGCATGCTCGGCGTCCAGCCAGCCGTTCTCCACCGCCTGCTTGTAGAGGAAGGTGCCGGGGTAGGGGGCGGCGAGCGAGACCTGGATGGTGTGCGGGTTGATCCTGGCCGCCCAGGCCGCCGTCTCGCGCAGCGTCTCCCGCGTTTCGCCCGGCAGGCCGGCGATGAAGGTGCCGTGGATGGCGATGCCGAGCTCGTGGCAATCCTTGGTGAACTTCTCGGCCACCTCGATCAGCATGCCCTTCTTGATGTTGTGCAGAATCTGCTGGTTGCCGCTCTCGTAGCCGACCAGCAGCAGGCGCAGGCCGCCGTCCTTGAGCACCTTGAGGCTTTCGCGCGGCACATTGGCCTTGGCGTTGCACGACCAGGTGACGCCGAGCTTACCCAGTTCCTTCGCGATGGCCTCGGCGCGCGGCAGGTTGTCGGTGAAGGTGTCGTCGTCGAAGAAGAATTCCTTGACCTGCGGAAAGGCCTTCTGGGCCCAGGCGATTTCCTCGATCACATGGCCGACGCTGCGAGTGCGGTAGCGGTGGCCGCCGACGGTCTGCGGCCACAGGCAGAAGGTGCAGCGCGATTTGCAGCCGCGGCCGGTGTAGATCGAAATGTAGGGGTGCTTCAGATAGCCGATGAAATAGTTCTCGATTCTGAGGTCGCGCTGATAGACCGGGGTGACGAAGGGCAGGGAGTCCATGTCCTCGACGATCGGCCGGTCGGCATTGTGGACGATCACCCCCTCGGAGTTGCGGTAGCTAAGGCCCTCGATATCGGCCCACCGCTTCTCCTGCGCGACATCGAGAATGGTGAAGTCGAATTCGTTGCGGGCGACGAAATCCACCGCTGGCGCGGCGGCGAGGCTGCCCTGCGCGTCCACCGCGACCTTGGCGCCGATCATCCCGGCCTTGAGGTTCGGATTGACGCTCTTCAGCGCCTCGACGGTCTTCACGTCCGAGGCGAAGGACGGGGCGGAGGTGTGGAGCACCACCAGGTCGTAGTCCTTGGCGAGCGGCGCGACGTCGGCCAGGGACTGGCGGTGCGGCGGCGCGTCGATCAGCCGGCTGCCTTCGACCAGGGCGGCGGGCTGGGCGAGCCAGGTGGGATACCAGAACGACTTGATCTCTCGCCTGGCCTGATAGCGCGAACCGGCGCCGCCGTCGAAACCATCGAACGAAGGGGCTTGGAGAAAGAGGGTGCGAAGCATGGCGAATTGAACCTTCAGGCGTGGACCAGGACACCGCCGCGCCCGACGCGGAACCGGCGGCCCTGCCAGCCGACGGTGTTCACCGTGAAGCTGGCTATGAGGACAGTGAACGACAGCACGTCGCGGGCCCCGATCAGCCACCAGGCGCCGGCCCGATGGCCGGTCGCCGCGTCGATGACGAGCTTGGCGGCAATACGCGCCGCGACCGTGGTGAAAATGAGGACGACGGCGAGGGGCGGCAGGCCGAGCAGGGCGGCGCCGATCAGGGCCAGGGGCAGGGGATGGGTGATGGCGCTGCCGGCATGGCCGGCCGGGTCGATCTGCCTCACCGTGCGGTTCCAGCGCAGTTCGTGAGCGATGAGTTCGCCCGCGCCCGCTTCGGTGCACAGATGCGAGACGACCAGCGGCGGCACGGCGATGGCGTAACCCAGCGCCCGCACCGCCCGGCCGATCTCGTAGTCGTCGGCCAGATGATCGACGAAGGCCTCGAAGCCGCCGATCTCGGCGAGTACTTGCGCGCTCATGGCGATGGTCGAGCCAAAGCAGGGCCGCGCCAGGCCGAGCGCCCGGCCCAGGGCCACGCTGGGCAGAAACTGGTAGTTGATGGCCATGGCCGACAGTCTGGAACAGCGGTCCGCTTCGCCGGCCCCGACGTAAAGACAGCTCACCGCCCCGACGCCCTCGCGACCTAGAGAAGCGACCACGTCGCGCAGATAGCCGGGCGCCACCAGGATGTCGGCGTCGCTCATCACCAGCACGCCGTGGGCGGCGCGCTCGGCGATATTGATCAGATTCGAGACCTTCCGGTTGGTCCCGTAGAGCCGCGCGTCGATGACCAGGGCGATATCCAGTTCCGGGTGGCGGCGCTGGAGATCGCGCACCACGCCGATCGCCGGGTCCAGGGCGTCTTGAACGCCGAACACGATCTGCACGGCGCCCGGATAATCCTGGCGGCAGAAGCTCTCCAGCGCCCGCGCCAGCCCGGGCGGCGCGCCATG
>Ga0208717_1000058_pt1 | contig 71396 bp, 40 predicted proteins | sample NGESurF53shallow_FD_184489 | JGI IMG/M metagenome (GOLD analysis project Ga0208717, IMG submission 184489) | Arctic peat soil microbial communities from Barrow, Alaska - NGEE Surface sample F53-3 shallow (SPAdes) | ecosystem: Environmental > Terrestrial > Soil > Wetlands > Peat ... | reverse complement strand
ACTAATTGAAATTAAATTCCAATGAAAAAAATGGTCTAACTGCAAAGAGCTTTTTGATTACATTGCAAAGCTATTATTTACAGTTGTTTTTAGCGAAACATCGGCGCGCCTATAGAGGGACTACTAAGGTTAAAAGAAATATTTTAAAAATATTATCGAATATACTTTGATTTTTGTTCTGGTAATTGACTGCTCATGCTGATAGCTGAGACCTCATACCTGAAACCCCTATATATCATACTTACTTAATCTCCTGTACAATGCAGTCCTTGTCAATCCTAATTCTTTAGCTGCCCGGCTGATGTTTCCATGATGTTTTTCTATTACGCGCAGGATGGTACTCTTTTCGACAGAATTCAAATTCATATCTTTCGGTTCTTCTTCTTTCAACGAAACAGATTCGATAGGAGAAAAAATAAGATCGGATGCAGAAAGTATGTCTCCGTCTGACATGATAACTGCTCTCTCCATCGTATATTGAAGTTCGCGTACATTGCCGGGAAAAAAGTATTGTTTCAATTTTTCATAAACAGTGTTATCAAACTCAAGATGTGGTTTTAGATATTTCTTTGCATAGATAGCCGCAAAATGCTTTGCCAGCAAAATAATATCCTCTTCTCTTTTTCTTAATGGAGGCACCACAATTTCAACCGTATTAATCCGGTAAATTAAATCTTTTCTAAAACGATTTTCATTGGCTAATTCTGTAAGAGGCAGGTTGGTGGCGCATACCAGGCGAATATCAATGTTAACAGAAATATTACTTCCTAATCTTGTTACCTGCCGGTTTTGCAATACACTCAACAATTTTGATTGCTGTTGTAAAGTAATATTTCCTATTTCATCCAAAAATAAAGTACCTCCGTTTGCCGCTTCAAAGCGCCCTTCCCTGTCTTCAGCCGCGCCAGTGAATGCGCCCTTTTTATGCCCGAATAATTCACTTTCAAAAAGCGATTCGGTCAATGCACCTACGTCCACTTTTACAAAAGGTTTTTTAGACCGGAAAGAATTTTGATGAATGGCTTTTGCGATCAGATCCTTACCGGTTCCGTTTTCACCAAGTATCAAAATATTTGCATCTGTAGGCGCTATTTTTTCTATCTTGAAAAAGATATCCATCATCGCCTGAGAATTACCGATCAATTCTTTTCCGATTACTGAGGACTCTCCAATCTCAGGCCTGTCCGGTAATTTTCCCTTCCCTCTCAAAGTGTTTTTTACAGTCTCCAATAGCTTTTCATTGTGCCATGGCTTTACCATAAAATCAGCAGCGCTTTCTTTTAAGGAACGAACTGCCAGATCAATATCACCATAGGCTGTGATCATGATCACATCTGCATTAGAACCAAACTCCCTGATTTTTTTTAACCAAAAAATTCCTTCATTACCGGTATTGATGGAACTGTTGAAATTCATATCAAGCAATATCAGGTCAAAATTTTGTTTTGATAAAAGAGAACGGATATTTTCCGGATTTTTTTCAGTGATTACTTCTTTCACTTCTGTTTTTAAAAGCAATTTCACTGCAGTTAAAATATCTGTGTCGTCATCAATAATTAATATAGTTGCGTTTTTTACATTCATTGATTGTTATTATCAACTTTTAATAAAATGAATTAGGTGCAAAGGTTACTTCTATTTTCGTGAATGAAAATAAAAAGAAAAAATGAAAATCTTTGTTATTTGTTGTGTTACTATTAGTAAGGTTTCCTCTCAATCATGCTTCTTACCGGTAGTTATGGAGAGTGAATAATACACTCCTAAAAGAACATGCTCCGGGATATCTTTTAAGGAAAATAAAGAGAAAATCAGGAATCTTTGTTATTTGTTGGTTTGCTGCAAAGGCCTCTCATCCGGGACGTCATTGCGAGAAGACGGAATTAATGATTATTGTTTTAATGGATGATCAGTGTTTTCGTGGCAATCTTTTTCCTAATAAGGAGATTGCCTCGTGCCTCGCAATGACGGAAAAGCAGAAGCTTCTAATTCATTAAACGAGATTGCTTCGTTCCTGTTGGGACGTCATTGCACCTGCTGGGACGTCATTGCGAGAAAACGGAATTAATGATTATTGTTTTAATGGATGATCAATGTTTTCGTGGCAATCTTTTTCCTAATGAGGAGATTGCTTCGTGCCTCGCAATGACGGAGAACAAAGAACAATCTTCTGGGACGTCATTGCGAGAAAACGGAATTAATGATTATTGTTTTAATGGATGATCAATGTTTTCGTGGCAATCTTTATCTTAATGAGGAGATTGCTTCGTGCCTCGCAATGACGGAAAAGCAGGAACTACAAAAAAATATTTTGTTTCAAAAACGGATACTCACTGTATCATAAGCGTACACTACCTTCAATTTATAATCCTAAAATCAATTGATAAACAAAGAATTATGTTTTGGCACGCCATTCCTTATTCTCATAATGACAAAAAATTAGAACGGTTTTCATTTTTTAAAAACATTGTGAATAAAAATTGTAACAAAAAAAAGAGGGCAACCGTATCAACAAAAATTAAAATTAAAAATAGTAACCTTTAAAAATTAAAAATCATGAAATTTCAACCAACCCGCTTCAGGAATTTATTAAGTTCTTTGACAAGCAATGAAATTAAAAATCTGACCATTGAAGTAAAAGAAACAATCGCTCCGGATTTTAGAAAAGAAAGAAAAAGGATTTTTAGCTCCGCCGACCTGTGGAATATACAACGCCGGAAAAAGAATATTTCAGACAGAAGATTTTACTTCTAATCTGTTTTTTAAGAAACTAAATTTTGTAAAACAAAGAACAAAATCAAAATTAAAAACATTAATCAAAAACTTTTAAAACATACAATCATGAAACTTCAATCAAATATCGCCGGAAATATATTAAACGCTTTGAAAGGCGATGAAATCAAAAATCTGACAATCCAGGTAAAAGAAACAATCGCAAATGGATTTACCAAAGAAAGAAAAAGAGTTTTTAGCGCTGCACAATTATGGGACATTCAGCGCCGGAGGAAAAATGCTTTAAGTGCAAGGAACTACTTTTAATAATAACAAAATTTTGCCATACAATTTCTTGTATCAAAAATGAACGGCAACTGTATCAAAAACGAACACTTTTAGAAAATTATCTTTTCTAAATGATTGAAAAACAAGAATATAAATCATGGCATGGCTTTGTATATTTGTATAGCAATTAAAATAAATTTGGTTTCACGGGCGTAGCAAATATTTGGATTTCTATTCCCGGGATTTAAAAATAAGTTATGGACAGAGTAATTGAAAAAAAGAAATGGTCAACTAAAAGAATCCTCACTATTGCAGGGATTGTAGCGGTGATCGCTTTAATAGTAGCAAGCTATTATTTTACTTCCGGAAAAAGTAAACTGAATGTAGATACTGACCGCATCACCGTCAGCACAATAACTAAAGGCACTTTCCAGGAATTCATTCCGGTGAATGGCGTTGTGCTTCCACTCACTACTATTTATTTGGATGCTGTGGAAGGTGGACGTGTGGAAGAAAAATACGTGGACGATGGCACTGTGATGACGAAAGGCCAGCCAATCTTAAGGTTGTCAAATACAGATTTGGAACTTGCCCTTGTAACCCAGAAAACCAGTGTATTTAACCTGCTCACCCAGATGCAGATTTCAAAAAATGCTGCAGAACAAAATACGGTAGGCAAGCTGAACCAGATGACCGATGTGGAAAGCTCTTTGAAAGAAGCAGAACGTATTTATAATTTAGATAAACAATTATATGCACAAAAGGCTATTGGCTCGCAGGAATATCAGCAGGCATTAAATAATTACAATTATTATTTGCAAAAGGAAAAACTTTCTTTACAAATTTTAAAACAGGATTCTGTTTCTACAGATCAACAAATGAAGCAGGCTAAGCAATTGTTTCAAGGCTCCCAGGAAGCATTGAATGTAATGCAGCAAAAAGTAGGCGACCTTATTGTTCGCGCTCCTATTGATGGTCAGTTAACGTCACTTGACGCAGAAGTAGGCCAAACAAAAAATAAAGGGGATCAACTCGGACAAATAGACGTATTGAGTGGCTTTAAGGCGCGCGTGGATATTGATGAACACTATATCTCAAGAATATTTACAGGCCTTAAAGGAGAATTTGATTTTGCAGATACTACTTATCAACTGGTTATAAAAAAGGTATATACCCAGGTTACTAATGGGCGTTTCCAGGTGGATATGGAGTTTGTGGGAAAAGTGCCTAAAGGAATCCGCCGTGGGCAAACGTTACAGATACGCCTTGCATTGAGCGATGAAACACAAGCGGTGTTATTACCAAAAGGAGGTTTCTATCAGCAAACAGGCGGTAATTGGATTTTTAAAGTAAGTGCAGATGGGAAAAAAGCTTATAAAGTGGATATACAGTTGGGACGTCAAAACCCGGATTATTATGAAGTATTGGAAGGATTAAAGCCAGGTGACAAAGTAGTTACCAGCAGCTATGAAAATTATGGAGATATGCAGGAGTTGGTGTTGAAGGGGCAGTGAGGTGTGAGGAGTCAGCAATGAGCTATCAGCAGTCAGCCATCAGCAATGAGCATGTCCAAAGCTGAAGGCTCTTAGCTGACAGCTACTTACAACTTTTCGCAATATCCAAAAATCATTTTGCGGATATCAATAACATCAGAATGAAGATCATTAAAAACATCTTCAGTTATATAAGAAAGATCTTTGGAAAGAATAATTTGATATTGAAGCTCAGAACAGGAGCCTGTACCTATTTGAAGAAAATTGGCGAGTTGTGCATTCGAGTTTCTGCCACAACCTTCAGCGATATTGGTAGGTACCGATGAAGAAGAACGACGCATTTGACTTGTTAATCCGAACAATTCTTCTTTTGGAAAATTCTTTGTGGCCTTATATATTTTCAAAGTTAGTTGATGACTTCTTTTCCAGATTTCAAGATTCAAAAAATTACGCATAGTATTAAATTTAAAAGTTAAAAAAAATTAATCATAAACAATAAATCATAAACAACTTCAATAAAATCATCCGTGATGAAAAAAAATATTTTATACCGATTATTTGCAATTGTATTCTTTTGGCTGGCATGGTCATCAATTAAAAGTGAACGAGATTGTAATTTCAATCATAAAACGAAACGGGAAGTAAAAATCCAGTCCTGCATGTCCAATGAACAACATGAAATTCCGGGATTTCCCTATCAGGATGGATTTCTAATAAAAATTTAAAGCTGATAGCTCAAAACTGACGGCTGAAAGCTGATTGCTCATTGCTCATAGCTGATTTCTCATAGCTGATTTCTCAAACTCTTAAAACAAACCAAATGATAAAAATTAAAGACCTGGAAAAAATTTACCGCACTGAAGAAGTGGAAACGGTAGCGCTCAACAAACTTTCTTTTGCTGTTAATGATGGAGAATTTGTCGCCGTGATGGGCCCATCCGGTTGTGGCAAATCTACTTTATTAAACATTCTTGGATTGCTGGACGATCCTGACAGCGGGAGTTTTCTATTCAATGGAATAGAAGTAGCTCATTTCAATGAAAGAAAAAGAGCTGACCTCCGTAAAAAAAATATCGGATTCGTTTTCCAAAGTTTCAACCTGATTGACGAACTGACCGTATTCGAAAATGTAGAATTGCCTCTCATCTATCTGGGTATAAAAAGTGATGAAAGAAAAAAACGCGTGGAGGCCGTGCTGGATAAAGTTCAGATCATGCACAGAAGAAATCATTATCCACAACAATTATCCGGCGGACAACAACAGCGTGTGGCCGTAGCCAGGGCGGTTGTAAACAATCCCAAATTAATTCTCGCTGATGAACCTACCGGAAATCTTGATTCCTCTAACGGTAATGAAGTAATGCAAATGCTTACGGAATTGAATGAACAGGGAACTACTATCATTATGGTAACACATAGTGAACATGATGCACGATTTAGTCATCGTATTATAAGAATGCTCGATGGACAAACGGTTACAGAGAATATTTTGGTGTAGAGACGCAATGCATTGCGTCTCTACAATGCATTGCGTCTCTACAATGCATTGCGTTTCCACGATGCATTGCGTTTCATGACAGGCCATCAGAGACGCAATGCATTGCGTCTCTACCAAACCCATAAAAAATATCAACCCAAATGGATAAATTTCAAAATAAATACCGCATACCATCATCACGGTTACAAAATTGGAATTATGGATCGCCGGGATTATATTTTATAACCGTCTGCACCAAAAATCGCGAACATTATTTTGGAGAAATAATAAACGGTGAAATGATATTAAATGAATTAGGGGGTTTTGTAAATTCTGAATGGATTAAAACACCGGCAATAAGGCCGGATATGAATTTGGAATTGGGTGAATTTGTGGTGATGCCCAATCATTTTCACGGTATAATGATAATTGGGGAAAATGAATTTAATCGTAGAGACGCGATGCATCACGTCTCTGCATCCCACCATTCCATCGTCCCCGCCAATAAATTCGGCCCTCAATCAAAAAATTTAGGTTCCATAATGCGCGGCTTTAAATCGACCGTTACCACACATTCAAAAATATTAAACATAGAATTTGGATGGCAGGCACGTTTTCATGATCACATAATCCGCAGCCATGAAGAATTCATACGAATCTCAAAATATATTTTAAACAATCCTTCCAGTTGGAAGGATGATAAATTTTTTAATGGGTCGTCGTCGTCGTAGAGACGCAATGCATTGCGTCTCTACGACGACCAAAAACAAATCATTATGTTTAAAAATTATTTCAAAACAGCGTGGCGGAGTTTAATAAAAGGCAGAAGTTTTTCGTTCATAAACATCGCGGGGCTTTCTGTGGGTATTGGCTGTGCAAGTCTCATTTTTTTGTGGGTAGAATACAATGTAAACTATAACTCTTCCATTCCCGATCTGAATAATATTTATCAGGTTGAGAATAACCAGACTTACGGGAAGGATATGCAAACCTTTGCTGCCACATCTGTACTTGTGAAAGATGCGCTAATGCAGGAGTTTCCGGGTGTTGTCAATGTTTCCCGGTTTGATGATGCAAATGCTACTGTTTCGCTGGGCGATAAACACCTGGCCTGCTCCGGCGCTTATGTTGACTCAGCGTTTTTGAAAATGTTCGGTCTGTCATTGATTGAAGGTAACAATAGAGATGCCTTAAATGATATCTCTCAAATCGCTGTTTCGCAAAAACTGGCAAAAAGTTATTTCGGTAATGACGATGCCATGGGCAAAACATTATTAGTGGATAATCACCCTTACAAAGTTGCCGCAGTGTATAAAGATATTCCGCAAAATGTACAATTTTATGGTAAAGATTTCCTGCTGCCTTTCCAGGTTTTTTATAATCAATATAAAGGGCAAGGTATTGATGCCTGGGGAAACAACTGGACAAATACATGGGTGCAGCTAAACCCGAATACCAATGTTACTGCTTTCAATACCAGGCTTCGTAAGCTCATTCATCAAAAAGACCCGCAGACAACCAATGAGTCTTTATGGCTATATCCTTTAAAAAGATTGAATTTGTACGGAGTGATTATCAATGGAAAAGAAGATGCATCGCGGGGAAAAATTCAGTATATAAAAATGTTTTCGATGGTCGCATTAATTATTTTAATTATTGCCTGTATCAATTTTATGAACCTTTCTACAGCCCGCAGCCAGAAGCGTGCTAAGGAAATCGGGATGCGCAAAGTTTTGGGTTCTACCAGGAGAGCTTTAGTTGGATGGCTTTTATCTGAATCGCTGATTGTTGCTTATATAGCTGTTTTGTTCGCAGTAATTATCGTAGCTGCTGTACTCCCGGCATTCGGTAATTTGATTGACATTCATTTAAGCCTGCATTTATTATACCCTTCGCATATTTTATTTCTCGTTATCATAGGCGCTTTATGCGGGTTGGTGGCCGGCAGCTATCCGGCATTGTATTTATCCTCCTTCAACCCGGTGCGTGCATTAAAAAATCAAATCACGAAAAATGCAGGGAACGCAGGTATTGTAAGAAAAGGATTAGTAGTATTACAATTTACTATTTCGGTCATCATGATCATTGCCGTAGTAGTGGTTTATCACCAGATTCAGTTTACCAAAAACAGGGATTTGGGCTTTGATAAAGACAAAGTAATGTATGTTTCGGCTACGCCCAACTTAACCAAAAGCTATGCTTCTTTAAAGCAGGATATCTTAAACACAAATGAAATAAGTTCTGTATCACTCGGTGCATTTTCTCCGATGAGTATGTATAATAATGGCGGCGGCTGGAACTGGGAAGGAAAAAGCGCTGATGAAGATGTGCTGGTTACAAACGTGAGTACAGATGCAGATTACCTTAAAACGTTCGGTATAAAAATGGCAGCCGGCAGAGGTTTTTCGCCCGATCCTAATATGGACAGTGCGAATGTCATCATAAATGAATCTTTTGCAAAATTAATGGGCAGCGCAGGTCATGTTGGTGGCCAGATCTGGCGAGACCCAACACAGCGGCTGACTATCATCGGCATCACAAAAAACTTCGTTTACAATAACATGAACGAAGCACATCCTGCGCCATTGATGTTTTTTAATTCTCCTTCAAACACCAATTATATTTTTATGACACTAAAGCCTGAAAATAACTTGCAGGCTACAATTTCCAAACTGCAATCCATCTTCCGGAAAGCAGATGCATCGCAGCCTTTCGATTATCATTTTATAGATAAAGATTTTGAAAACAAATTCCATTATCAACAATTCATAGGTTCTCTGGCCACTATTTTTGGTTGCCTGGCGATTTTTATTTCCTGCCTGGGATTATTCGGGCTTGCCTCATTTGTGGCAGAACAACGGAAAAAAGAAATCGGCGTACGTAAGGTATTGGGTGCAAGTGTACAGGGCATTACAACACTATTATCAAAAGATTTTTTATTACTGGTAGGTATCTCCTGCCTGATTGCTTTTCCCGCAGCCTGGTGGATAATGCATGACTGGCTACAGAGTTACGAATACAGAACAACGTTATCCTGGTGGATTTTTGCTGTAGCAGGTATTGGCGCATTGTTGATTACGCTTTTAACCGTAAGCTTCCAGGCAATTAAAGCAGCGGTGGCAAATCCTGTGAATAGTTTGAGAAGTGAATAGACCCCTAAATCCCCTAAAGGGGACTTTTGGAAATTTGAAAGTTGGGATAGTTTTTTTGTGAATGCCTGCCCGAACGTTTACAGGCGGGCGAATAAGAATAATCAATATTTGTTTGTTTACTACCGGTGATGACTAAACGAAAATAGAAATAAGAAATTTTTGCTCTTCTCAAAAAATACAAAAATTAGTCTTCAAAATAATAATCCCATGCTCAAAAACTATTTTAAAATCGCCCTCCGCAATCTTTGGAAAAACAAAGGATTTTCTGCGCTTAACATTATTGGACTGGCTACAGGTCTTGCAGTTTGTTTGCTGATTGTGTTGTATGTGAAAGATGAATTAAGTTATGATAAATTTAATGTAAATGCTAACCGTATTTACAGGCTGGATGCAGATATTTATTTTAATAATACCGAAGCTGATATGGCTACAGCACCCGATCCGTTGCCCACTGCTATGGTAAGAGACTATCCTGAAGTAGAGCAAATGGTAAGGGTCAACGAACAGGGTGATATTTTAATAAAAAAAAACAATCAAAATATCCAGGATCACCATTCAGCTTTTGTAGATTCTACATTTTTTAAAGTCTTTACTTTTCCGATGATTGCGGGGAATCCCAATACTGCGTTGGATGAACCCAACTCAATCGTGATAGATGAAACTACGGCCAAAAAATATTTCAACAGTACCGATGTAGTTGGCAAAACTTTATATGTTGATAATTCCACCAATTGCAAAATAACAGGTGTTATAAAGGATATGCCGAAGCAATCGAGTTTTCATTTCAGCTTTCTTCGGCCCAGGGGCAAAGCAAATACTTCATGGCTCAGTAATAACGGCACCTGTTTTATAATGGTGAGGCCCGGTGTATCAAGACAAAAACTGCAACACGACGTGGATGCTACAGTTAATAATTATCTCAGCAAAGAACTGGAGTCACAATTGCATATTTCGCTAAGCGATCTGAAAAATAAAGGCAATCATTTTATCTATCATTTGATGCCACTCACCGATATTCATTTACATTCAGATAAAGGATATGAACTGGAGCCTACCGGAGATATTACATACGTCTATATCTTTTCAGCCATTGCGTTATTGATTTTATTGATTGCCTGTGTCAATTTTATGAATCTCTCTACAGCCCGCTCCGCTAATCGCGCAAAAGAAGTGGGCATCAGAAAAGTAGCCGGGTCATTGCGTTCCAATCTTATTATACAATTTTTAACTGAATCAGTTTTAATAAGTTTTATTTCATTGCTTCTCGCTATTTTAATGGCAGCTATATTGCTTCCACTGTTCAACCAGCTTGCTCACAAACAAATGTATGTAAGCACATTATTTTCTACCTGGTTATTGCCTGTAATGATTGCTTTGGTATTTTTAGTGGGATGTGTTGCAGGTAGCTATCCTGCGTTTTATTTATCTTCTTTTCAACCGATTGATGTTTTGAAAGGAAAAGTAGCCAAAGGTTTTAAAAGCAGTTGGCTGCGCAATGGTTTGGTTATATTTCAGTTCAGTATTTCTATCATGCTCATCATCGGCACCATTGTAATTTATAACCAGCTTGATTATATCCGCAGCCGAAAAATTGGTTACGACCGCGACCAGGTATTGGTATTGCACAATGCCTATAATTTAAATAATAACATAAAAACTTTCAGAAATGAACTGCTCAATATTTCCGGCGTAACCAATGCTACGATTACAGGAGACCTGCCGACAGGTACTAATTATGATAATGAAGGATGGTTTCGTGATGCCACTTTCGATGCTGCAAAGACTGTTATCTTAACTAATTTTTATGTTGATGAAAATTATATTCCCACACTCGGTATGCAAATGGAAAAAGGAAGGAATTTTTCTAAAGATTTTCCTTCAGATTCTACCGGCATTATCATTAATGAAGCTGCTGTAAAAGTGCTTGGTTTTAAAGATCCGCTGAAAGAATCTTTGTATCGCCCTAACATGAATAACGGAAATATCACCGGCGCAACAGCCTATCATATAATAGGTGTTGTGAAAGATTTTAATTACAGCTCCATGCATAACAAAGTTGGCCCGCTACTCATACAGGAGGGAGACAACCAGGGTAGCATCGCCATGCGCACCAATACAAAAAATATTCCTTCATTGATTGATAAGGTGGAAAGTAAATGGAATTCCATGGCCCCCGGACAGCCTTTCAATTATACATTTATGGATGCCGATTTTAATAGACTTTATACTTCAGAACAGCAAACCGGTAAACTGTTTATCACGTTCGCCATCTTCGCCATCTTTATTGGATGCCTTGGATTATTTGGACTGGTTAGGTACGCAGCAGAACAACGCACCAAAGAAATTGGTGTAAGGAAAGTGTTGGGCGCAAGTGTAGGTGGTATTGTTGCCATGCTTTCAAAAGATTTTGCAAAATTGGTTTTGATAGCATCTGTTATTGCATTTCCCGTTGCCTGGTGGGCAATGAATAAATGGTTGCAAAGTTTTGCTTATCGCATTCATATTAGCTGGTGGATTTTTGTAATTGCAGGATTAACCGCAATTCTTATTGCATTAATAACAGTAAGCTTCCAGGCGATAAAAGCGGCGATAGCAAATCCGGTGAAGAGTTTGAGAAGTGAGTAAACCCCTAAATCCCCTAAAGGGGACTTTTGGAAATTTGAAAGTCAGAAGAGTTTTTTTGTGAATGCCTGCCAGAACGATAACGGGCGGGGTGAATAGGAAACTTTACTATTCCTGCCCGAATGACGGTCAGGCGGGTGTTTGTTTACTAACATCTATGGTTAAACGAAAATTAGAATTTAAAAATAAAAACAATGATAAAAAATTTCTTTAAAACAACCGCCCGAAGCCTTTGGAAAAATAAAGGTTACAGTTTTCTAAACATTTTCGGCCTGGCAATTGGCATTACTTGCGCCGCATTGATTTTTTTATGGGTAGAAGATGAGGTTTCCTTCAACCATAATTTTGCAAAACGCGATTACCTGTATCACGTAATGCAAAACGAGAAAAACGATGCAGGTATCAACACAAATGGTTCTACACCTGGCCCGTTGGCAGCAGCATTAAAAGCAGATATTCCCGGCATTGTAAACAGTGGCCGCCTTAGCTGGGCTATGGACGAACTTGCGGTGTTGGGTGATAAGTCTATCAAAGTAAATGGTATGTATGCTGATCCTTCAGTACTTGCCATGTACAAATTGCCTTTTATTTATGGTAATGAATCCTCAGCATTAAATAATCCTAATGACATTGTGATTAGTGAGTCCATGTCGCAAAAATTTTTCGGTAACAATAATCCTGTTGGAAAAATAATTAAAATGAATGAAAAGGGCGCATACAGCGTTGACGGGTTATATACTGTTTCCGGAGTTTTCAAAGATTTGCCAGCCAATTGTTATTATCATTTTCAGTGGCTTTCTCCGTACACCACATGGGAAGATGCGAATACCTGGTTAAAGCCATGGAACAATAATCTTACGGAAACAATTGTTGAATTAGCGCCTACAGCCAACCCTGCATCAATCAATAAAAAATTAAAAAATTATTTAAGCACTAAAGTGGATGGCTCTACCAATCAATGCTTTTTATTTAGCATGAATGACTGGCACCTGCGCAGCAATTTTGTAAATGGTGTGCAGGAAGGGGGCAACATAAAATATGTAAAACTTTTTTCTATAATTGCATTGATTATTCTTCTTATTGCCTGTATCAATTTTATGAATCTTGCTACAGCCCGCTCAGAGCAGCGTGCTAAAGAAGTAGGCGTACTTAAAGTGATGGGCGCAGACAGAAAAAGATTAATTGGAAAGTTTATCAGCGAGTCGCTGCTGATGTCATTCATTGCTGTTCTGTTGGCAGTTGCATTGTTATACCTGGTAATCCCATATTATAATGAACTTGTAGAAAAACAACTGTCAGTTAATTTATTTAATCCTTTACATTTCGTTTGCCTGTTAGCTGTTGGGTTAATGGCAGGTTTGATTGCAGGCAGTTATCCTGCATTCTATTTATCGTCATTTAATCCGATAAAAGTACTAAAAGGTGTAAAGCTGAAAAGTTCAGCCGGCGTAATCTTCATTCGCAAAGGCCTTGTGATAGCGCAGTTCACTGCATCTGTTGTTCTTATCATATCTACCATAATTGTTTACCGACAGGTACAGCATATTAAAGACAGAGACCTTGGATATAATAAAAACAATTTAATCTACATGGATTTGCAGGGAAATATGAAAGACCATTTTAGCGAAATTAAAAATAGTCTTATTGCAACAGGTTATGTTGAAAATGCAGCAATAAGCCTGCACGATGCTTTGAATATATACAGTTATGGTGATGGATATAACTGGCAGGGGAAAGATCCAAACAGCAAATTACCCATTCATTCTAATGTGGTAAGTTCTGAATATCTATCAACCATGAACATGAAATTAGTTGCAGGAAGGGATTTTTACGCGGATAATGCAGACAGCACTAATGTTATTATCAATCAAAGCATGGCCACCCTGATGGGTAAAGAAGGAAAAATTGGTGGCATTATTACCAATGGGAGGTATAAAGAAACCATAGTAGGAATTATTAAAGATTTTATTTACAATGATGTGTACGGCAAGAGTTCACCGCTTGTGTTTTTCAATGGTAGTAATTCCGCTACTGTAATGGCAGTACGGTTTAAACCTAATGTGAACCTATCACAAGCCCTCGAAAAAACCGGTGACGTAATGAAGAAAGAAAATCCCGGCTTCCCATTTGAATTCAAGTTTGCAGATAAAGATTTTGATGCAATGTTTTCTTCTGAAACGCTTATTGGCAAACTGGCTGGTGTATTTTCAATGCTTGCGATTTTCATTTCCTGTCTTGGTTTGTTTGGCCTGGCTGCTTATACTGCTGAACGCCGCACAAAAGAAATTGGTATTCGTAAAGTGCTCGGCGCTTCTGTTACCGGACTTACCGGTTTACTCGCAAAAGAATTTCTGCAATTGGTTACGTTATCCTGCATCATTGCATTTCCGGTAGCATGGTGGTTTATGAAAGGGTGGTTGCAAGACTTTGCATACCGCACAACTATACAGTGGTGGATGTTTGCTTTGACAGGATTGAGTGCTTTACTGATTGCATTAATAACAGTAAGTTTTCAAGCTATTAAAGCAGCGATAGCGAACCCTGTGGATAGTTTGAGAAGTGAATAAACCCCTAAATCCCCTAAAGGGGACTTTTGGAAGTGAGAAAGTAAGATGAGTTTGTTGGTGTGATGAATGGGAAAATAGAATATTCCTGCCCGAATGACGGTCAGGCGGGTGTTTGTTTACTGAAAAAAATAAAAATATATCCGTTTCAAACAGTTATGGTTAAACGAAAATAAGAATCAAATGTTTAAAAACTATTTCAAAACCGCCTGGCGAAATTTAATCAACAGAAAATTCTATTCTGGTATAAATATTTTGGGTCTGTCGCTGGGCATAGCGTGCGCATTGTTTTTGTATTTGTTTATCAGTTATCAATTCAGCTTTGATCGTTATCACAAAAATGCATCCGCAACATACAGGATTGTCAATGAAATTTATTTTGATAAAACAGTTTATGTAAAAGATGCCTCCATGGGAATGTATGTTGCATTGGCATCAGGCGTTTCGAGGATCAAATATGCAACTGTAATGCTGAAGAATTACTCATTCACAGTGGCTGTAAAAAATAAAAACAATGCAGAGTCCCGTTTCAAAGAAGATAAAAATATTGCGCTTGTTTCGCCCTCGTGGTTTAAAATGTTTGATTATATATTTTTAGCCGGCAATGCTGACGATCTTAAATATCCAAATACAGCAATCATCACACAAAAACAGGCAAACAAATATTTTGGAAACGAAAATCCAATAGGCAGAGCAATTATTTTCCCAAACAACGTGCCTGTTAAAATTGTTGGGCTTATAAGCGATAAACCTTTTAATACAGATCTCAAATCAGTTATATACGTTTCAATGTCATCACTTAAAAATATTTATCCAAATACACAGGATAATTTCTTTACCGATTGGAGCTGGATCAATACAAACACTTCTATTTTTCTTACTTTAAATAATAATAAATCCAGGGTGGCAGTTGAAGCCGAAATAAACAACATGGCAAAAGTTCACTTAGGTAATATTGCGAAATATTATCACTTCATATTACAACCACTGGCAGATGTGCATTTCGATAGTAATTATGGTGGCCCAATTCAAAAGTCTTTGCTATATACTTTAATGATTACAGGCATTTGTATTATTATTATAGCAAGTGTTAACTATGTCAATTTATCAGTTGCGCAACAGGCAAGGCGCATGGTTGAGATTGGTACACGCAAAGTATTGGGAGCAACGCCCTGGAAACTTTTCATTCAATTTATTATTGAAACTTTTTGTACGGTTATCATAGCAATTCTTATAGCGGTTGTTGCGGTTGCTTTAGTTCTTCCTGCAGCCAATAACTCAATCTTTGCAAGCGACCCCATCTATATTATTTCTTACAAAAGCATTATAGAATTCTTATGCGTTTTATTATTTGCATTGATTTTTCTTGCAGGGTTTTATCCGGCCGTTATCTTAAGCCGTATTGCAGTTTTTAAGGCTTTTAAAAATGCAACCGGTTCATGGAAAGCAGGTATAACCAGGAAAATTCTTGTTGTTGTACAAAACGCTGTGGCATACATTCTCATCATCAGTACAATTATAATGTTGCTGCAGGTTCAGTTTTTAAAGCATACACAAATTGGTTTTAACAGCAGTGCAGTTGTTATGCTTCCATTGCCTGATTCATCTTCAGTAAAAAAAGATTTTTTGAAAACCAAGCTGAATGAAATGGCGCAGGTTGACTCTTATAGTTTTTGTCACAGCTCACCATCCTCTCAAAATGATTGGGGCGGTTCTATAAAATTTAATAACCGGCCGGATTGGGAATCATGGGTCGGATTATCGGAAGTGGGTGATTCTTCTTATGTAAAAACTTTCGGGCTGCATGTAATTGCCGGAAGAAATATAAGCGCATCAGCAGGGAATTCCGAATTTCTTATTAACGAAAAAATGATCAGCAAATTAGGATTGAAATATCCTGAAGATGTATTGGGTAAATCATTAACGGTTGGTGAATTTGGCGATAAGCAGGGAACTGTTGTGGGCGTAGTAAAAGATTTTAACACCCAATCACTTATGGTACCTATTGAGCCTGTTGTGATTGCTGATGTGCCTGAAAAATTTGATGCAATCGGTATTAAATTAAATGGGAATAATTTACAATTATCACTCGCTGCCATCAAAGCAAAATGGGAAGCAGCTTATCCTGACCAGGTTTTTGAATATCATTTTGTTGATGACCAGATTGCCGGCTTGTACATGAAGCAGGATCTGCAACAAAAAATTATATGGATTGCTGCAATGATAGCCATTATAATTAGTTGTCTTGGTTTACTCGGGCTGGTATCATTGGTTATTTTACAAAGAACAAAAGAGATCGGCATTCGTAAAGTATTAGGAGCAAGTGTCTCAGGCATTGTTCAATTAATCAGCAAAGATTTTTTACAACTGGTAATTATTGCCATCGTGATTGCAACTCCTTTGGCATGGTTATTAATGAACAAATGGCTGCAAAATTTTGCTTATCATATAAATATATCATGGTGGATTTTTGTATTAGCAGGGGCATCAGCAATCCTGATTGCTTTAGGTACCATAAGTTTCCAGGCAATAAAAGCGGCGATTGCAAACTCGGTGGAGAGTTTGAGAAGTGAGTAAACCCCTAAATCCCCTAAAGGGGACTTTTGGAAGTCTGAAAGTTGGGAAAGTTTTTTTGTGAATGCCTGCCAGAACGATAACGGGCGGATGAATAAGAATCTTTAATATTCCTGCCCGAATGACGGTCAGGCGGGTGTTTGTTTACTATAAGCAATTTAATAATTCAAAAAAAACAAAATATCATGTTTAAAAATTATTTCAAAACCGCATGGCGCAGTTTATTAAAAGGAAAAGGATTTTCCTTCATCAATATTGCAGGACTTGCCATTGGTATGGCTGGTGCAATTCTTATTTTATTATGGCTGCAGAATGAAATCAGCTTTGATAAATTTAACGCGAATAAAAATAACCTATACCAGGTATATGGACTCGCCTCAGACGTGGATGGAAAAACCGTAGCTATTAATGTAACATCCCAGCCACTGGGGCCTGCATTAAAGCAAAACTATCCGGAAGTGGAAGCAGCAACGCGTTTGCAAGATGTAAGCAGTTTTCTCTTTACTGCAAACAATAAAAGTTTTATAAATATTAATGGAGATTTTGCGGATGCTTCTTTTTTGCAGATGTTCAGCTTCCCATTAATTGAAGGAAACAAAAACGAACAACTTAACAATATTTATTCAATCACCATTACCCAAAAACTTGCTAAAAAATTATTTGGCAACGAAGACGCGATTGGGAAAATTATTAAGATAGACAGCGTTGATAATTTTACAGTAACCGGTGTGTTAAAAGACCTTCCTTCAAATACCAGGTTTAATTTTGAATATTTACTACCATGGAATTATTTGAAAAAAATTGGTTGGAATAACGATAGCTGGCTCAGCAATAACACGCCAACATATATTCAATTGAAACCTAACACAAACGTTACAGCCTTTTCTGAAAAAATAAAGAACATTACAAGAGTTAACGGAGGTCGGAATGATGTATGGACACAATTTCTTTTTCCGCTTGGTAAATGGCATTTATATTCAGATTTTGAAAACGGGAAACCTGTTGGCGGCAGAATAGAAACGGTTCGTGTGTTTGGTATCATTGCATTATTTATTTTATTGATTGCATGTATCAATTTCATGAATCTTAGCACAGCAAGAAGTGAACAACGTGCGAAAGAAGTTGGCATTCGTAAAGTTGCCGGTGCAGGTAAAGGTCTGTTGATTGGACAGTTTATTACAGAAGCTTTCCTCACGGCATGTATTGCAGGCGCACTGGCATTGCTGATTGTTCAGCTTGTATTGCCGGCGTTCAATACACTTATCAATACACAGCTTTCTATTCCTTATACAAGCCTGTATTTCTGGCTTTGTGCTTTAGGTTTTATTATCATCACAAGCTTGCTTGCCGGAAGTTATCCTGCATTTTATTTATCATCATTCAAACCCATCAGCATATTTAAAAAACAATTTAAAAGAACAAATGCAACGGTATCTCCAAGAAAGGTTTTGGTAGTGTTGCAATTCACTTTTGCCATCATACTTATTATTTCAACAATCGTTATCCGCGACCAGGTGGTATATGCACAGGACAGGGACAAAGGTTATTCAGACAATAATCTTGTACAGGTAAATTTTGTTGGTGATATTAATAAGAATTATGCTTTAATAAAACAAGACTTACTTAACTCGGGCATTGCAAGTTCCGTTACCAAAACAATGACTGATTTAGTGCGTGGAGGTTATCACTCCTGGGGATTAAGATGGCCAAATGAAATTCCAAAAGATACCAATACGACGCTAACAATATATAGTGCCGATGCGGATTTAGTGAAGACCACAGGTATGCATTTGATTGAAGGCAGAGATATTGATATTAATAAGTATCCTGCCGATAGTTTTTCAGTTGTACTCAATGAATCGGCTGTTAAAACGATGGGGCTTAAAAATCCTGTTGGACAAATCATAATTAATCCCTTTGACAAGATAAACTGGCATATTGTAGGAGTCGTAAAAAATTACGTACAGGGTTCGCCCTACGATGAAGTTCCGCCAACTGTAATTTATGGTCCGGGAGCATGGTTTAATATGATGTATATAAAAATGAATCCTGCACATTCCACTGCGGCCAATCTGGCAAGCGCTGAAAAGATTTTTAAAATATATAATCCTGCTTATCCATTCGATTACAATTTTGTTGATGAACAATATGCACAACAATTCGATAATGAACAACGAACTAAAACAATGGCAGGTTTATTTGCAGCCTTATCCGTCTTCATTTCATGCCTTGGTTTATTTGGTTTGTCTGCTTATGTAGCAGAAAGCAGGATAAAAGAAATCGGTGTTAGAAAAGTATTGGGTGCAACAGTATTTAATATTACAAAATTATTATCACTTGATTTTATAAAGCTGGTTGTAGTGTCTATTGCTGTTGCTACACCTGTTGCTTATTACGCAATGAACAAATGGCTGCAGGGTTATACTTACAGAATAAATATTAGTTGGGGAATATTTTTAATTGCAGGGCTAATCGCGATTGCAATTGCTTTGATAACGGTGAGCTTCCAGGCTATAAAAGCTGCGTTGGCCAATCCGGTAAATAGTTTGAGGAGTGAATAATGTGATAATATGCTGATTAGCTAATATGCTAATGAAAGAAATGAGAATCTGCAATATTTGTTAGTTTACTTACGGCTACAGTTAAATGAAAAATAAAATTTAAAAATAAGAATTATGTTTAAAAATTATTTCAAAACCGCCTGGCGCAATATTATAAGAACAATTGGCTACAGTACATTGAATGTTGCTGGCCTCGCCATAGGAATGGCGGTTGCATTATTGATCGGCCTCTGGGTATATAATCAATATTCTTATGATAAATTTTTGCCGGAATACCAATCTGCATATCGCGTGCAGCGCAACTTTGATAGCAATGGCGACACGCTTACGTTTCAAAGTACTTCACTAAAATTGGTGGAAGCATTACGCAACCAGATTCCGGAAATACAATACGTTGCGGAAGGCCAATTGTACGTGCAGCATGGATTAATGGTTGGTGATAAAAAATTGTATCCCGCCGGCGCCATTGCAGGACCTGATTTTTTGAAGATACTTCAATATCCGTTTGTTGAAGGCAATGTGAATACTGCTTTTAAAGATGCTTATTCAATCGTGATTACTCAAAAAATGGCAAAGGCTTTGTTCGGCAATGAAGATCCGATGAATAAAATGGTTCGTTTTGATAATACGGATAACCTTAAAGTTACCGGTGTATTGAAAGACATCCCGTCAAACGCAACTGTTGATTTTAATTTCGTAGTATCATCCACTTATGTCTATCAAAAAAATCCTTCTGTAAAGTCAGATGGAGAGAGGACTTATAGCAATAATAATCTTGAAACATTTGTGAAGTTAAAACCGGGAATTACTTACGCACAGGTAGCCCCGAAAATCAGGAATATTGAACATTCCGAAAAAGGCAACATAAATGCAATGAACTCTTATGTAACGCTTCAGCCGATTGAGCGCTGGCATTTATATTCCAATTATGTAAACGGAAAAGACACCGCAGGATTTTTGGTTTACGTAAATATGTTTTCTATTATCGGCTTGCTTGTATTGATTATCGCCTGTATCAATTTCGTTAATCTTACGACGGCACGCTCAGAAAAAAGGGCTAAAGAAGTTGGCGTTAGAAAAGCGATTGGTTCACAACGAAAAGACCTAATCATCCAATTTTTATCAGAAGCATTTTTGCTTGTAATAATTGCATTTGTTTTTTCATTGTTGTTTGTACAATTGGCATTGCCTTCATTTAATACGCTTACCGAAACACACATCAGCATACCTTATTCAAATGGATATTTCTGGTTATTAATGATAGGATGCATTTTACTCACGGCTTTACTTGCAGGCAGCAGGCCGGCTTTTTATCTTTCTTCATTCAATCCTGTAAAAGTTCTAAAAGGAACCATGCACACGGGAAAATCTTCCTCGCTTTCAAGAAAGATTTTAGTGGTAATACAATTCAGTTGTTCCATTGCACTGATAATAAGTACGGTGATTATTTATCAACAGGTAAATTATGCTAAAGACAGGCCAACTGGTTATGATTTAAACAGGCTGATGTCAACAAACATGAATGATGATCTCAACAAAAATTTCACTGCATTAAAAGATGAGTTAATAGCAAAAGGAATCGCGTCATCTGTTACAACGGCTACAAGTCCTGCAACCGATATTTGGTGGCATACTGATATTGATGCATGGCCTGGCAAGAACGCCGGAGAAACAGTAGAAATGGGAAATTTATTTGTATCTGAGGATTATTTTAAGACGGTAGGAATGGATATAAAAGAAGGAAGAAATTTTTCAGGTGCTAACGATAGTACAAGTGTAATCTTTAATGAAGCAGCCATTAAAAGATTAAGGATCAAAAACCCTGTTGGCCAAAAAATAACCTGGGGTGGTAAACAATACACAATTGCAGGTGTTGCAAAAGATGCGTTGATGATATCACCATTCAGCGCTGCTGATCCAACTATGTTTTACTGTTATCCCGGCACGCAAAATGTTATGTTGTACAAATTGTCTCCGAATATAAAAACACAGGATGCCATCACGCAACTCACTTCTATCTTTAATAAATATGATCCTGCTTATCCTTACGATTATTCTTTTGCAGATGTAAATTATGCTTCAAAATTTAAACTGGAAACGCTGATCGGGAAATTAGCCGGATTGTTTGCCGGACTCGCCATTTTTATTTCTTGTCTTGGCTTGTTTGGCTTAGCAGCCTACGTGGCAGAGCAACGAACAAAAGAAATTGGCATAAGAAAAGTATTGGGTGCATCAGTGCCACAGGTTTGGATGTTGTTGTCGAAAGATTTTATTGTATTGGTTTTTCTAAGTTGTGTTATTGCATCGCCTATTGCATATTATTTTTTACACGACTGGTTGATGAACTATAATTACCGCATCAACATTGGCGCGGGCGTTTTTATATTGTCGGCATTGCTGGCTATTGTTATAACCGTAATTACGATAAGTTTCCAGGCAATAAAAGCAGCGGTGGCGAACCCGGTGGATAGTTTGAGAAGTGAGTAGGTTAATTAGACAATGTGATAATTAGCTAATGTGATAATGAAGAAAACGGAATCTTGAATATTTGTTTGTTTACTTTAAAAATAACAGTTACCATTAAACGCAAAAATTATGATAAAAAACTATTTCAAAATCGCCTGGCGAAACCTTATCAAAAGCAAAGTGTATTCTCTTATTAACATTCTCGGATTGGCAACGGGTATGGCTGTAGCTATGTTGATTGCGTTTTGGATACGAGATGAAGTTACCTACAATGACTATCACACAAATCATGCTCAGCTTGCTCAGGTCATGACTACATTTATTGGTAATGATAATAAAATGGAAACCATGCAGGCAGTTTGCATGCCTATTGGCAATGAATTACGCAGCAAATATGGCAGCGATTTTAAGAATGTCGCAATGGCTTCATGGAATTTTAGCCATGTGTTAGCAGTAGGTGAAAAGAAAATTACCGGAAATGGCATGTGGGTTGAGTCCAATTTTCCTTCTATGTTTTCGCTAAGAATGTTGAAAGGAAATATAAATGCATTAGACGATCCCAGTTCTGTTTTATTAAACGCCTCATTGGCAAAAACACTATTTGGTAATACAGATCCAATGAATAAAATGGTAAAGCTGGATAATAAAGAGAGCTACAAAGTAGCCGGCGTTTTCAAGGACCTTCCACACAATACATCTTTGTATGATGCAAAATATTTTCTTCCCTGGAAAAAATATATAACCACGCAGCAATGGCTTAAAGATGCAGCTACCCAATGGAACAATCATTCGTGGCAGGCTTATGTGCAGGTTGCCGGTAATATTAATATGGACAAAGAATCGGAAAAAATTAAGAATGTAGTAATGATCCATAAAGTAGCCTCAAGAGATGGAAAAGAACAAGCCGTATTATTTCCCATGGATAAATGGCGCCTGTACAGCGATTTTAAAAATGGCAAGGCTACCGGCGGCCGCATACAGTTTATCTGGCTGTTTTCTATTATCGGTGTGTTTGTGTTGCTGCTTGCCTGTATCAACTTTATGAATCTTTCTACCGCACGTAGTGAAAAAAGAGCGAAGGAAGTGGGTATCCGAAAAACAGTGGGTTCCGTTCGCAGTCAACTGATCGGGCAGTTTTTAAGCGAATCTGTTTTGGTGGCATTTGTGTCTTTTATATTTTCTATTTTATTAGTAATTGTTTTGATGCCTTTGTTTAATAAACTTGCTGACAAAAGCATCGAATTCCCCTGGGGCAATCCGGTGTTCTGGTTGCTGGCTTTGGCATTCACATTTATTACAGGAATCATTTCCGGCAGTTATCCCGCGTTTTATCTTTCTAAATTTGAGCCGATAAAAGTGTTGAAAGGAACCTTTCGTGTAGGCAGGTTTGCGTCGTTGCCACGCAAGATTTTGGTAGTGATTCAATTTACTTTTTCGATTGCTTTAATTATTGGAACGATCATAGTTTTTAAGCAAATTCAATTTGCCAAAAACAGGCCGGTAAATTACAAGACTGAAGGTCTTATCACAATTAATATGTCAACACCGGATCTGTACGGTCATTATGATGCCATACGCAACGACCTTCTTGCTACAGGAGTTGTAGATAATATGGCTGAATCTTCCAGCCCTACAACAGCCGTTTATTCCAACCAGATTGGCTTTAACTGGCAGGGCAAAGATCCCAACACCTTACCTGCTTTTGGTACCATTTGGGTAACACTTGATTTTGGCAAAACCATTGGCTGGGAAATAAAAGAAGGCCGCGATTTTTCTAAAGACTTTACAACAGATAGTTCCGCTATGATATTAAATGAATCCGCCGTAAAACAGGTTGGCATGAAACAGGATATTGTTGGCCAAATTATAGATTTCAATGATAAAAAATATACTGTCGTCGGCGTGGTAAAAGATATGATCATGGAATCGCCTTACAAGCCCGTTACCCCTACTGTTTTTATGTTCGACCCTAAAAATGTCGGTACTGTTACAGTTGCAATAAAACAGGGTATCCCTGTAAAGGACGCATTAAGTAAAATAGCAACTATATTTAAAAAATATAACCCCGATGCACCTTTTGATTACACCTTTAACGATGAAGATTATGCGAAAAAATTTGCTGATGAACAGCGTATTGGCAACCTGGCAACTTTTTTTACCATACTGGCTATTTTCATTTCATGTTTGGGATTATTTGGGTTGGCGTCGTTTGTAGCGTAGCAACGAAAAAAAGAAATCGGTATTCGCAAAGTGCTTGGTGCATCCAATTATAAATTATGGAAAATGTTGTCAAGAGAATTTGCATTGCTGGTAATTATTTCCTGTTTCATTGCCATTCCCTTAGCATGGCATTATTCAAACAACTGGTTACAACAATATGATTATCGGACAAAAATTTCATTCTGGATCTTTATTTTTTCCGGATTGGGTGCTTTAATAATAACGGTAATTACAGTGAGTTTCCAGGCAATTAAAGCCGCAATGGCAAACCCGGTGGAGAGTTTGAGAAGTGAGTAGTGAATAGGAATAGGTATTATTTGTTATTTTACTGTAAATACGAAATGGAAAGAGTAACTAACAGTAATGATTAAACGAAAATAAAAAAAATTAAAATGATAAAAAATTATTTCAAAACCGCGTGGCGTACCATGACTAAGAACAGGGTGTATTCTCTGATAAATATTATAGGTTTAACTATTGGTTTATGCTCCTGTATGATCGTAGCTACTGTTGTGATTGATGACTTGTCTTACGACAGGCAATGGAGCAAGGGAGATGACCTTTACCGGATAATTACTGTGAATAAAATAGGTGACGGACTATATGACCGGTTTGCATCTTCATTTACCGGTTTGGGTACAAAGCTAAAAAATGATTATCCGGAAGTAGAGGCAGTTGCTGAAATGACTACTTTAAAACAAAGGTTTAAATTAAGCAATAATAATCCGAATGGCGTAGAAGTAACTGCTTTAAGAGCTGATACCGCTTTTTGGAAAATGCTTGATGTTAACGTGATTTCGGGTAATCCACATAATTATGTGGAAGGAAGCGGTAACATTGTAATTTCCGAAAGTTTCAGAAAGAAATTTTTCCCCAAAGAAAATCTGGTTGGCAAAATTATTTACGATGTGCCTACCTATTCTGAAAAAGCAAGTCCCTTTTTAATTACGGGTGTTATTAAGGATATTCCTTCCAATACGGTTCTGCGGTCAGATATTATAATGATTCAAAAAGGCCGTACTGAAGACTTAAACAAAAAGCAGTATGGAACTTTTTCCCAAAATTATATTCTGATGAGGCCGGGAACTAACATGACCAGGTTTACTAATAAAATCAATAAGTGGTATGCCGGATTCGTTGATGTCAAAAATCCTTACCAATTTGAATTTCAGCCTATGAAAGATGTTTATTTACATTCTGACTTTGCCGAATACCAGCAAGTGAAAGGCAGTTACACCAATATTTATATTCTTTCCGGCGTGGCATTATTGCTCTTAATTATTGCTTGCGTAAATTTTATCAATCTCAGTACAGCCCGGGCGATACAACGGGTGCGCGAAACCGGAGTAAGAAAAATTCTGGGTGCAGGCCGCAGGCAGCTTATTTTTCAATATCTGACAGAATCTTTTTTATTTTTTATAATTGCTACCTCTCTGGCTACGGTAATTTACCAGCTTTCACTACACGGTATTGAAAATTACTTAGGCCATCAATTAGCGCTGACTTTTGTATCCAGATTTTATCTTTTGGTATTTGCTTACAGCACTATATTATTGATTAGCCTTTTAACCGGAATTTATCCCGCATGTATTATTTCCAGCTTCAAACCAGCTGCCACATTGAAAGGGAAATTATATACAAGTGATTTTTCAGGGCAAAATTTTGTTAGGAAAAGTTTGGTTGTGTTGCAATTTTCTCTTTCTATTATAGTCTTGGTCGCTTTAATTGTTGTGCAGCAGCAGGTATTTTTTATGAAAACCAAAGATATAGGGTTTAATAAAAATAATCTCCTTAGTATAGGCGGTATTTCGTGGGATGGCAAAGGAGAATCTTTTAAAAATGAATTACTAAATCAGCAGGGCGTTGAAAGTGCAAGTATCAGCAATTGGACACCCTCAGAAGGATCAGGAAGTATGTCAAAAGAAATTGATGATCCCAATCATCCCGGAAATAAAATAAATATATGGTTTATCAACGGCGATGTAGATCTTGCAAAAACACTTGGCTTACATTTAAAACAAGGGAGACTTCTTTCCAAATCTTTCTCAGCTGATATGGAAAGCCAGGACTCGTTGATGCGTATGGATTCTACACAATACCAGGAAGCTGCTTCCCGCCAGTCTTCTGTTATTACAGCGTACACAGCTAAAGTGTTACATGTATATTCTTTAAACAAATCTTTACCAAATGCCCAAACAACACCTGTTGGCATTTTAGAAGATTTTCATAATGAATCTTTAAAAGATGCTATGGAGCCAACCATTATAGTTGCTGAACCTTCACCACAATACGGGGGTATGTTAGTCAGGATAAAACCTGGTTCAGAAAAAAAGGTAACAGCATCTTTAAATAAACTGTGGAGGCAATTTTATCCCAATAAATTATTGAATGTAAAATGGGTAGATGATATGCTTGCCAACCAATACAAAGTTGAAAGCAAATTGCAACATCTGTTCACTTTTTTCAGCGGATTGAGTATGTTCCTCGCGGCACTGGGAGTTTTTGGATTGATTGTTCAGGCTACTAATCAACGTGTAAAAGAAATTGGAATCCGAAAAGTACTTGGCGCTTCCATCAATTCCATTGTGCGCTTATTTTCTATTGACTTTTTAAAACTAATTATTGTTGCAGCAATAATTGCATCACCAATTGCATGGTTGTTGATGAACAAATGGCTGCAAAGTTTTGCATACCGCATAAATATCAGCATATGGATATTTATTGGAGCAGGAGCATTGGCCATAGCTATCGCTTTGGGAACAATCAGCTTCCAGGCGATAAAAGCTGCGTTGGCCAATCCTGTAGATAGTTTGAGAAGTGAGTAGGATCGCGCCGTGGCGCGTTCAGGTTAGTGATGAATAGGAATATGAAATATTCCTGCCCGAATGACGGTCAGGCGGGTATTTGTTTACTATCATTAATTTAATAATTCAAAAATAGAATCAACATGATAAAAAATTATGTCAAAATCGCATGGCGAAATCTTATTAAGAATAAGACTTTAAGCATTATAAACATTACTGGTCTTTCTGTTTCCATTGCTTTTTGCCTGGTGTTGTTTTTTTATATCAGGTACGAGCAGTCTTATGATACTTTTAATGTAAAAAAAGATCACTTGTTTCGCCTGGAGATGTCTAATACATTTCCTTCTTCTGACACTGCTAAAAAAAGTTTCTTCTCATTCCTTACAAAAAATGACGATGTACAAAACCAGCTTGTATTTCCGGTGGTTATTGCAGCCAACATGCAAAATGAATTTCCTGAAATTAAAAGTATTACAAGGTTTAAAGATTTTGGCGATCTGCTCGTTAAAGTAAATAACCAAACCTATAAAGAGAAAGATTGTTTATTTGCCGACAGTAATTTCTTCAGTAATTTTTCTTTCCATCTTTTGAAAGGAAACCCTAAAACTGTTCTTAATTCAAACAACAATATTGTTATTTCCGCATCGCTGGCAAAAAAATATTTTGGCAATGAAGACGCTGTAGGTAAAACGATAGAACTGGATATAGATACAGCGCTTCTTTATACTGTAAGCGGTATAGCAGAAGATGCACCGGAAAACTCGAGCATACAATATGGTTTGATCGTACCTATTGAATCTGATCCTGAATATCAGGGGCAGATAAAACAGGGGTTTGGCCAGGCAAGCACCTTATATATGGTTGAGCTTGCTAACAATGTGGATTACAAAAAGTTTGAAACCAAAATGAACAAATGGGTTACGGAATATTATACCAAACCCTATCAGGCAGCCTACGGTCAGTACATGAAGGGGTACGATTTTACAAATTTTCGCTGGTACCTGCGACCCTTTACTGATTGCCATTACAATATTTCCCAACCATGGGGGCACTACACTGATGCGAAAAGTATTTATCAGTTAGCCTGCCTCGTTATCATTATTTTATTAATTGCATCGCTGAATTATATTCTGCTTGTCATATCAAACGCTGCTGCACGCACACAGGAAATTGGTGTATGCAAAGTGCTTGGCGCAAAGAGGAAATCTGTGGTGCTTCAATTTTGGACAGAAACACAGTTGCTGGTAATTTTTTCAGTTGTTATTGGATTATTATTATTGCAACCTTTACTTTTTTTATTTAATGATATAATGAAAACGCATATAAATTTTAATGATTTTTCATGGAAGGAAATTCTTACTTCCTTAATTGTTCTGACTCTTGTTCTGGGACTGCTTGCCGGTTATTATCCTGCATTGATCTTATCTAAAATGAAACCCGCTTCTATCATTAAAAGCTTTCAAACTTTTAAGATCAATCCGCGCTTTTCAAAAATAATGGTGATAGTGCAATACACTGCCTGCGTCGTGCTGATGTTTGCCGCTGTGGTGATCAATCTTCAAATGCATTATATCAGCAATAAAAATTTAGGATTTGATAAAGATCAGGTCCTTATGGTGAAGAACCCCACATTCAACTCTGATTTTACAAAACGTGTACGCGACCGGTTAAGTGAATATGCAAAATCGCAACCTTCTATAATTTCTTTTTCAGACATGAATGGTGGGCTCGATGGCAGTTATAGTACTAATGGTTTTATACTGAATGGCGAAGAAAAAAGTCTCAAACAGTTATCCGTTGATTATAATTATTTTGAAATGCTGGGAATAAAATTTATCCAGGGGAGACCCTTTTCCCGGGCTTATGCTTCAGATACTTCACGCACTATAAGACCAAGTATAGTAAATGAAACATTGTTTAATATGCTGGGTAAAAATGCAAAGCTCGGTGTCTATAATGAAGCGCTCCGTTCAACAATAATAGGCGTAGTAAAAGATTATAATTTTGAAACGCTGTCAAAAAAAATAGAACCCGAACAACATATTCTTGCGAAAAATTATGAAGAATATTTCATGTTTAAAGTGAGAGCAGGTGAAATGCAATCAAACATTGTTAAACTGCAAAAACAATGGAAACAAATCACCAACAACTATCCCTTTGAATATACTTTTCTCGATCAGAGTATTGCCAAAATGTATGAGGCAGACAGGCGCTGGCAAAGTATCATACAGGCAGCATGTTACTTTGCTATGTTCATAGCATGTCTTGGCTTATTTGGTTTAGCTGCAATAAATGCAGTTAACCGTACAAAAGAAATAGGAATACGCAAAGTGTTAGGCGCTGATCTGAAAGATGTGGTAGCTGCATTATCATCAGGATTTGTCCTCACATTTATAATTGCAATAGCTATTGCCATTCCGCTTGCTTATTGGATAATGAACAACTGGTTGCAGAATTTTGCTTACAGGATACATTTAAACTGGTGGATGTTTATTGTTGTTAGCTTAGTCGCTTTAAGTATTGCATTATTAGCTGTGAGCATCCGTGCAATAAAAGCGGCGTTGGCGAACCCGGTAGATAGTTTGCGTTCCGAGTAGGAACGCGCCGCGGCGCGTTCAAATAGCGCTGCGGCACGTTTGCGTGAATGCGCCCTCCGAAGGAGTTCTTTGGACGAATGACAGTCAGACAGCGATAGCCAATCCGGTAGAGAGTTTGAGGAGTGAATGATGTGCTGATTTACCTAATATGCTAATGTAAAAATGAAGGAATGTGAAGAAACAGTAATTGAAGTTGTAAAGTCTTTCCAGGAAGACGTTACAAAAGATTATCTATTTGATTATGATTAGACCTTTTGGTAGTACTTCTTTAAATAAATAACCTTTTACTTTTGAGGATAATTTAGTAAGTTCTTTGTATGAGTTTGTCCGTGCAGTTAATACAAAAATAGAGATGGTATATTTTGAAAAGTTCTGTTGATGCTGCAAGTTCTTGTCAAAGGTTAGCAAAGCATCAAATTTCTCAGCGATCATAAGTTTTAATAATTCACCATTTTTTATGCCATTCCAACCTTTATCCCGAACGGTAAAAATTTCATGTTCATTAAAATCATTTTTGAGCCGTTTTGGTAAATTTTCATCAATCAACAATCTCATAAAGTTTCTCTACATTTTTAGAAGTCAATAAGCGGTTTGCAATACTTAGCAGGGCAATAGCCTGGTCTTTGGAAACAGTAGGAAAATCTGATAGAAACTCACCAAGAGAAATACCTTCTTCAAGATGATCAAAAAGAGTTTCTACAGGAACACGAGTTCCGGAAAAAACCGGTTGTCCACCTAAAATCTCTTTATCAACAGTAATAAGTTCTTTGATATTCATGCTATAAAGATAACCTTCTTTTTCGTCTTTTAGAAACTGCTAACAAATGCAAAGATAATTTTATCGCTCAGAATTTATTGCGTATTATCGAAATTGCAATTCCATAGAAACTTTTAATTTCATAAATTCTATTCGTTCAAAACCGAACACAAACTGTATCAAAACCGGACACTATAAAATAAAAGCAGGACATAAATTATTGATTTTTAAATAATTCTATAATGGCATTGCATTAGATAGAATAAAGTTAGAAGAATGAGTTTTAAAAGAAAGATCGAACTGAATAATAATAAACTAGTGTAATAGTAAAAAACAGGAATTACGAATATTTGTTGGTTTACTGATAATATTTTAACCAACCCTGAAAGGGCGTAATATAACAACATAGGGCAATAACAACATAGGGCAACGCCCTATGGAAAAAATAAAACAATGATAAAAAAGTATTTCACCACCACCTTCCGCCATCTCTGGCGTTACAAGCTCTTTACCGGCCTCAATATTTTGGGGCTTGCTATCAGCATCTGCACCTGCTGGATAATTTACAGCATTGTAAATTACGAATTCAGTTATGATAAAAATCTTCCAAAAAAAGAAAGCATTTATCGTGTAGTAAGCGGGTTCAATTTTGATGGAAAGGATTCGTACAACGGCGGCGTTTCCGCTCCTTTATATCAGGAAGCACGAAAAGAAATCAGTGGATTAGATTATGCAGTGCCTGTCCTGGGGCAATGGATAAATTCAGTGGAAGTGAACCGCCCCGGCCAAAAACCATTGACGATTGATGAGCCTGAAAATGTTGTTGCCACTGATGTTTCCTATTTTAATATGCTTCCATATCGTTGGATAGCAGGAAATAAATCCACTGCTTTAAATGCTCCCGAAAGTGTGGTGCTTACCCAAAACAGGGCGCAAAAATATTTCCCTGGAAAAAAAACCGGAGAAATTATTAATCAAACGCTTACTTATTTTACATCAAGTGATACGTTACAAAAAACAATCACGGGTATTGTCGCCGATTTGAAACAACCGACGGAATTTATTGCGCAGGAATTTGTCTCATTACCAAAAAAACCTTACGAATTGGCATCATGGACAAATACAAATGGCTCTGATAAATTATACCTGCAAATTAAAAATGGGGTAGAGCCTGCAATCATCTTAAAACAAATTGAAAATATTGCCGGGCAAAAATGGAAACAATTTGAACAGCAAAGTTCCAATCAATTTAATGAGAAACGGTGGTTTCAACTTTTGCCTTTAACTGAATCACATTTTGCTACTTACATTGACCGTGATGTGCATAAAGCCAGCAAGCCTGTAATGTATGGGCTGATTGGGATTGCTCTCTTTTTATTAATACTCGCATGTATCAATTATATCAATATGAGTGTGGCGGCTATTCCGCGCAGGGCAAAAGAAATTGGTGTGCGTAAAACTTTGGGCAGCAGCCGGTCGCAACTTATCAAACAATTTTTAAGTGAAACATTTTTTACCGTCCTTGCGGCTACTATATTGGCGTTTATCTTCAGTAAAGCAGGTTTTTGGCTTTTGAAAGATATCATTCCTGAAGGAGTAACACCTTTTGATAACATGATGCAATTAATTGTTTTCTCATTTATTATCGTATTCAGTGTTACAATTCTTGCCGGTATTTATCCGGGCTGGCTCATCACAAAAGTGAAAGCAATCAATATATTCAGAAGGGCGGTCGCAAATCAAGGTAATAAAAATTTTAGCCTGCAAAAAGCATTGATTGTTTTTCAGTTTGTAATTGCCCTGGTATTTATTACGGGCGCATTGATTGTGGGAAAGCAATTGCAATACACGCTAAAAAGCGATATGGGCTTTAATAAAGATGCGGTGATATTAGCGGATGTACCATGGAAATCCGGTGACAGCGTTTACAATAACAAACAGTTTCCTTTGCTGAATGAATTAAAAAAAATAACGGGCATTAGCAACATTTCTCTCGGAACACCACCTCTGTCCAATAACTATTCGTCGAGTGATTTTGAATATTCAGTTGAAGGCAAAGAACCAATTTCACACCAGGTTTATAAAAAATGGGTAGATACCGCTTATATCAATTTGTATGGAATAAAATTATTAGCCGGCAGAAATTTAAGAGCGGCAGATACTACCAATGAATTTGTCATCAATGAAACAGCCATGCATATTTTTGGGTTTTCATCGCCGCAGGATGCTTTGGGAAAAATGATTGGGCAAAAGAATGAAAAATTTCCAATCGTTGGTGTTGTGAAAGATTTTCACACGCAGGATTTTTATACAACCATCGAACCCATGGCGTTGATGAGTGAAAACGACAATCTGAATACATTCAACATCAAATTAGACAGCAGGTTTGCTTCCAACTGGCCATCCACCATCAAGGCTATTGAAAAGAAATGGAATGAATTTTATCCGCCCGAAACTTTTTCCTACAAATTTTATGATGAAACCATAAAACAAATGTATGAGCAGGAAAGGAACCTTTCTTTGCTGATCAATATTGCCACGATCATTGCCATTTTAATCAGTTGTTTAGGCTTATTCGGCTTGGTAACGCTCACCGCATATCAGCGTACCAAAGAAATTGGTATTCGCAAAGTATTAGGCGCTTCTGTTGCCGGAATTGTACAAATGTTTTCAAAAGAATACATTCGTTTAATTATTGCAGCCATGATTATTGCCACACCGATTGCATGGTGGGCAATGAATAAATGGCTTGAAAAATTTGCTTATCGCATAGAATTAAAATGGTGGCTTTTCGCTATTGCAGGATTGATAGCGCTGGGCATTGCTTTGTTTACAATCAGTTTCCAGACAATAAAATCAGCGATGGCCAATCCTGTGGATAGTTTAAGAAGTGAATAATTTGCTAATGTGCTGATGTGCTAATGAGCTAATGCGAAACAGGAATTCGGAATATTTGTTTGTTTACTATAAAATAAAATTAAGACAGGAACTAACGGTAACAGTTACACGAAAAATAAAAAAAACAAATCATTATGTTTAAAAATTATCCGGTTATTCAAGGATTCAAAACGGCCTGTAGAAATATAAAAAAGAACAAAGGATTTTTTGCTCTTAACTTTATAGGCCTGTACATTAGCGTTGTAGTCTGCATTTTGATTGGGTTGATCATATTGCATGAAACAAGTTTTGATAAACAGACAAATAGTAAGATCAGTATCTACAGGATCGTATCAAGTTCTGTTTCGTCAAACGGGAAAACATACACCCCTGTAACCCCCTATCCGCTTGCCTCTGCTATGCGTACTGCCATGCCTGATGAAAAATTGATTTCTCAAATTCATTTTCAAACAAATGCGCTCATTTCTTTTGATGATAAAAAATTTAAAGTACAAAATATCATTTTTGCAGATTCTGTTTTTCCAAAGGTTTTTCCTTTGAATGTAAAAGAAGGAAGCATTCAACGGGCTTTGGCAGAACCAGGATTTGCGATACTTACAGAAAAAACTGCGCATAAATTTTTTGGTAACCAGAACGCAGTTGGCAAACGCATAAAAATTGAAAACCTTGTTGACCTGGAAGTGGCGGCTATTGTTGCTGATCCACCTTCCAATACAGATTTACCATACAACATACTAATCTCGTATTCTTCATTAAGGCCGGAATTTATTGGCGGCCTTCCACTTAACCAATGGGACGTAAGCTCATCGGGGTTTACCTATATAGGTTTATCCAATCAAAATCAAATTCATCATACAGAAACCATACTTTCTTCAATTGCAAAGGAGAATGTAAATGATCCAAAACAGGGAGTGGAAACCAGTTATCAACTGCAGCCCCTTCGGGATATTCATTATGACCAATTGTACGCCGCTCACAACCCTTCTTATACGATCAATCTGCAGTATTTATATTTGCTCGGCGCCATCGGATTGTTTCTGATTTTAGCCGCATGTATTAATTACACGAACCTTTCTACTGCGCTTGCCATAAAAAAATCAAAGGAAGTGGGCGTAAGAAAAACGCTTGGCGCTACACGCATTCAGCTCATAAAACAATTTTTATCTGAAACTTTTTTACTTACTTCCCTTGTATTTATTGCAGCCGCTTTTTCAGTAAGATTTTTTTTGCCACTATTAAATAATTTTCTTGATAAAAATATTCCGCTTAATTGGTTTCATTTAAACAGTGGCCTGCTTTTAACCGCGTTATGGATCCTGGTTTCACTTCTTTCAGGATTGTATCCGGCTTTTGTTTTATCAGGATTTAATCCTATCACTGCTTTAAAAAATAAAACAATAGCACCCAAAGCATCCCAAATTACATTACGAAGAGGACTGGTTGTTTTCCAGTTTTTAACAGCCCAGATTTTAATAATAGGTGCGCTTGTAGTTGTGAAGCAAATGAATTTTATACAATCTAAATCTTTGGGTTTTAATAAAGAAAACGTTGTTGACATTGCCCTGTCGGAAAATAAACCTGAACAATTAAAATTATTGCATGATAAATTATCGGCTATCTCCGGCATCAGCAGTTTTAGTTTTTCGTTAGGTGCGCCGGTTTCGGACGATGGTGTTTCTACTAGCTTCAACACGAAAGAAAAATACGCAACCGAAAAAATTGATGTGGCAGTAAAAGCAGCAGATAAAAATTATTTAAAAACGTATGGCTTGAAATTAAAAGCAGGCCGGTGGTTTGATGAGAATGACGAGCGAAATATTGATAATGCAATTCCGGATTCTTTAAAGCGATATGCTTTTGTATTAAATGAAACGGCTGTAAAAGCGCTTGGTTTTTCATCGGCGCAAGACGCTTTGGGAAAACAGGTAACATTCGGAATGAATGATATTTCCGCGCCGGTTATTGGCGTGGTTAAAGATTATAATACATCCTCCTTGCATGATGCTGTAAAGCCGGTGCTGATGATTGAATATCCTTTCTTTTATTATGATGCCGGGATAAAATTAACCAACGGTTATTCTACTTCTACGCTTGCTGCAATTGGAAAAGTATGGACATCAGTATATCACGAACATCTTTTTGAAAGTAGTTTCCTTGATGAACATTTAGCATCATTATACAAAAATGAAAAACGAACACAGCAATTATTTTACCTGTTTACATTCCTTTCCATAGTTATTAATGTGTTGGGACTTGTTGGCTTGCTTTCATTTATGATTGAACAAAAAACAAAAGAGATTAGGCATCAGAAAAGTATTAGGCGCTTCTATTAAAGATATATCGTTCATTTTGTCGAAAGACTTTCTGCGACTGATTATCGTTGCTTTTTTCATAGCCGCGCCGGTTGCATGGATTCTGATGAACAAATGGCTACAGGATTTCGCTTATCGTACGCAAATAAGCTGGTGGATTTTTGCAGTATCTGTTATGGCGGCTCTTATTATAACATTGATTGCTGTTGGATTTCAAACAATAAAAGCAGCAGTTGCGAATCCGGTGGATAGTTTGAGAAGTGAATAGGTGAAAATGAATGGTCAATGGCAAATGGTGAATACGTGAATGGTGAGTGGGAATTAGAAATATTTGTTTATTTACTGAAGGGGCAAATTTTCCAATCCCGTAGGGATGACCGATTTTGTAACAACAGATTTTAATCTGTTGCATAGAGCCGCAGAGAACCACAAAGTTTCACAGAGTTTTTAAAAACTTCTTCTCTGTGTTCCTCTGTGATTCCTCAGTGAAACTCTGTGTAAGAATTGTAGTAAGATTAAAAAAATAAAAAAATTACCATGTTTATAAATCATTTCAAAACAGCATTCAGAAATTTTCGTCATAACAAAATATTTTCTGCCATCAATGTAATTGGATTGGCGATAGGCATCAGCGCTTCTTTGGTAATATTCCTCATCGTCTATTACGAATACAGTTATGACAGGTTTGAAAAAGATAAAGACAGAATTTATCGCGTAGTGATTGATGCAAAATTTAATGGTGTTGAAGGCCACAGCACCGGAGTGCAGGCGCCATTAAGCGCCGCGATTCAAAATGAAGTGACCGGCGTTGAGCTTACCGTTCCTGTGATGCAGTTCCAGGGCGATGCCACAACTACAGTTGATATTACTAATAAAACTCTCCCCTCCCCCGTTATTTTTAAAAAGCAAGCTGGCATCATATTTACCAACCGGCAATATTTTCAACTTTTAAATTATAAATGGATTTCCGGATCACCCAAAAATGCGTTGCAGGATCCTTTTTCAGTCGTGCTTACTCAAAGCCGCGCCCAGCAATACTTTCCTGGTATTTCGCCGCAAAATATTATTGGCAGGCAAATAAAATATAATGATGACCTTACGACTACCGTTTCAGGAGTGGTACAAAATCTGGATGAACAGACCACATTCTCTGCTTCCGAATTTATTTCATTTGCTACCATTGCAAAAACGAATCTTCAAAAAGATTTCATGATGAATATATGGAACGATTGGATGGCTTATTCGCAATTGTATATAAAACTTTCAAAGAATATTTCGCCTGATGCAATACAGTTACAATTAAAAAACCTTTTAAATAAATATGATAAAGACGCCAACAAAGATGCAGCGAATACCCTGGCGTTTCATTTACAGCCTTTAAGTGATATTCATTTCAACAGAAATTATCCGGCTGTCGGGGGAAGAATAGCCGATAGATCAACGCTGTATGGACTGCTGGCAATTGCAGCATTCTTATTGCTATTAGGTTGTATCAATTTTATTAATCTTACTACAGCCGAGGCATCCCGCAGGACAAAAGAAATTGGTATCAGAAAAACAATGGGAAGCTCTAAAAAGAACCTGGTAGTTCAATTCTTAACAGAGACATTTTTTATTACCACTATTGCAACGGTTTTATCAGTTATCATCGCTCCTTTTTTATTGAAAATGTTTGCTGATTTTATTCCTGAAGGCTTACATTTTGATTTGATTCATCAGCCTTCTATCCTGGTTTTTTTATTGTTGTTGATAATAGTAGTTAGCTTTCTTTCAGGCCTATATCCTGCGCTAATACTATCAGGATTCAAGCCAGTATTGGTTTTAAAGAACCAGGCTTACTCAGGTTCAGCACAAACGCGTAATGCCTGGGTACGAAAAACACTTACTGTTTCGCAATTTGTAATTGCCCAGTTTTTTGTAATTGCCACTTTGATGGTAAGTAAACAGATTAATTATTCTCTCAATACAGACATGGGTTTTTCTACAAATGGCATTATCACTTTTGATACTCCGCGGGATACTGTTACATCACATAATCAGCAATTGCTGAATGAGATCAATGCATTGCCGGAAGTGCAAATAGCAAGTACAGGCTTTTTATCACCGGCAGATGAAGGAGTGGCCTATACAAATATTTCTTACGCTGAAAAGAAAGATGTAAAAGCCAATATACAGATACGGTGGGGAGATCCCAATTACCTAAAAGTTTACAAAATAAAATTACTGACGGGAAGAAATGTAGCACCAAGTGATACAATGAAGGAATTTATTATCAATAATACTTATGCAAAATTACTGGGCTTTCAAAAACCGGAAAATGCAATTGGACAACAATTAATTTTTAATGGAAAGACAATGCCCATCGTTGGTGTAATGCAGGATTTTCATGAAGGTTCTACACATTCATTAATTGATCCGCTTGTATTTGCAGGCAGCAATGGTTCTACTTTTCACATCCGGTTAAAGCCCAATACTCCGGGAGGAACCACATGGAAAAATGGAATTGCCAAAATTCAAAAAGAGTATAAGCAAATTTATCCTGAAGCAGATTTTGATTACAAATTTGTTGATGACAAAATTGCCAATCTTTATAAAACAGAAATTCATACTGCCAGTCTTTTAGGATGGTCAACAGAGCTTGCAATTCTTATCAGTTGTTTGGGTTTATTGGGATTGGTAATTTTTACCACCAATAGCCGTAAAAAAGAAATTGGTGTAAGAAAAGTTTTAGGTGCATCTGTGACTCAGATTACCTCTTCTTTATCAACAGATTTTATGCGATTAGTACTTCTTGCTTTTATTATTGCTGCGCCAGTAGCATGGTGGGCTACTTATAAATGGTTGCAGAATTATGCATATAAGACCAATATAAGCTGGTGGATATTTGCAATAAGTGGATTTTCAATGTTACTAATTGCGCTGATCACGTTGAGCATGCAAACGATAAAAGCTGCAAGAGCAAACCCAGTAGATAGTTTGAGGACCGAGTGAAATTAATTAGCCAATGACAAAAATAAGAATGTCAATTATTTGTTGGTTTACTATAAGAATATAAAATGACAATAGAAAAAAATAATCATAAAAATCACAATTCAGACAATGATAAAAAATTATTTCAAAATAGCACTGCGCAATCTGAAAAAGAACAAAGCCTTTTCTTTCATTAATATTTTTGGATTAGCCATTGGCCTTACCTGTTTCATGCTTATTGCTGCGTTTGTTTATAATGAACTGAGTTATGATAAATACCCGGCTGATGCCAAAGATATTTATCGTGTTATTTTATCGGTTACCGGTAATGGCGATGTAGCTGCTTATCCTATGGTGGATGTAGCAGTTGGCGAAGGAATCAAAAACGCTTTTCCCGAAGTGAAGGCGACAACAAGGTTGGCTCCATCAAATGATTTTATAAAATATAACGACAAACAATTTAAAGAAAAACAGATCGCTTATGCTGATTCCAACTTTTTGCAAATGTTCTCCATTCCGTTGATTGAAGGAAATAATAAAACCGCTTTGGTGCAGCCTAACAGCATTGTAATTTCCAAAGAATTCGCTAAAAAATATTTTGGGAATGAGGAAGCTTTAGGCAAATCCTTATCAGTTGGTACCACAGGTGATCTTTATAAAGTTACCGGGGTAATCGAACGAGTTCCGGAAAATTCACATTTTCACTTTGATGCTTTCCTAAGCCTTTCTTCATGGCATTTAACGCGCCAAACCTGGAGCAATCTTGGCTTTTACACCTATTTACTTTTAAATAAAAATACTGATCCCAAAAAACTGGAAAGTAAATTTCCGCAGTTGGTCGCTGAACATGTGGTTCCGGAAATTCAGCACGATATGGGCGTAAGCCTCGCCGAAGCGCAAAAATCCATTAACACATTTGTGTTTTCATTGCAGCCGCTTACAGATATTCATCTCTATTCTCATACAAAATATGAACTGGAACCTAATGGCGATATACAATATGTATATATTTTTTCAGCGCTCGCCTTGTTCATTTTATTATTGGCTTGTGTAAACTTTACCAATCTTTCTACCGCAAGGGCCGTAAAAAGAGCCAGGGAAGTGGGTATCAGAAAAGTAATGGGTTCGCTGAAAAAACAATTGATTATCCAGTTTCTTACCGAGTCTGTTTTGCTTACCTTCTTGTCCATGCTTATTGCATTTGGTTTGCTGTTTTTATTTTTGCCTTATTTCAACCAGGTGGCAAACAGGGAAATTCCTTTCAGCTTTTTCATAAGCTATCAATCAATACTGGCAATGGCCTCACTGATACTTATTACAGGAATTGTCGCAGGTATCTATCCAGCTTTTTTTCTTTCCTCTTTTAATGCAATAAAAGTTTTAAAAGGATCCGCATCTAACGGCTCACAAAAAAATCTCTTGAGGAGCAGCCTGGTCGTATTCCAGTTTTTCATTTCAATTGCATTAATTATCGCGACGATTGTTGTTTACCAACAATTGTATTTTATGCAAAATAAAAAATTGGGTTATGACAAAGAACAGGTGTTGTTTTTACCCGATGCCAGGTTATTGGGTAAAAACCAAACCGCTTTCCAGCAGCAGCTTTCAGAGAATAAAAACGTAGTTGCAACAAGCATTTCAAGATCAGTGCCCGGGCTGCCTTTTATGGATGGAACTGAAATTTACCCAAAAAATGAAAATGGAAATGGCAAAGAAATCCATGCAAATATTTATCATGTAGATGTTGATTATTTAAAAACACTAGGTATTCAAATTATCAAGGGAAGAAATTTTTCAAAAGATTTTTCCACCGATTCTTCGGCTGTTGTAATTAACCAGTCCATGGTTCGTGAATTGGGATGGAGCAACACAAATCCCATTGGCAAAACGATCGTACGTTCGGGCCAAAAGCAATTTAAAGTATTAGGTGTTGTGGCAGACTTTAATTACGCATCCGCAAAACAAGAGGTGGCTCCGCTGATGATGATGTTAGGGAATAATTATGGAGGACTTGTAATTAAAATAAATACAAGTGATGTAAAAGGTTTCCTTTCTGATTTGAAAAAACAATGGGATTCTTTCAATCCTGAAGGACCGTTAGATTATACATTCCTGGATGACAATTTTGCAAAATTATATGCAAGTGAAATTCGGACACAGAAAATATTTTCAGCTTTTGCCCTAATTGCCATTATCATTGCAAGCCTTGGCCTGTTTGGGCTTTCAGCTTTCGTAATAGAACAAAGAACTAAAGAGATAGGCATCCGAAAGGTACTGGGCGCATCTGTTCAAAACGTATTAGTACTCGTTTCAAAAGATTTTTTATTGCTCGTGGGTATTGCGTTTCTTATTTCTGTTCCGGTTACATGGTGGGCCATGCATAACTGGTTGCAGGATTTTGCGTATAGGATCAATATACATTGGTGGGTTTTTGTATTAGCCGGGATCGTTGCTATTTTGATATCAGTGCTGACAATAAGTTTCCAGGCAGTAAAAGCAGCAGTGGCAAATCCTGTGAAAAGTTTGAGAAGCGAGTAGAGTTAATTAGCTAATCTGGTAATAAAATAAGAATCTTAAGAATTTATTGGTTTACTATAAAATAACAATCATCCATAAACGCAAAATAAAATGTTCAAAAACTATTTCAAAATCGCCTGGCGAAATTTGAAAGCCAATAAATTCTATAGTATTCTAAATATAAGTGGATTGGCTGTGGGCCTGGCAACGGGAATTATGCTATTGCTTTGGGTACAGAATGAATTTAGTTATGATAAGTTTAATAAACAGTATAAGAATATTTATCAGGTAAACTCACACATTACTTTAAATGGCAAATCGTTGTCTTGGCGAGGAGCACCCGCACCATTATCTACGATGGCAAAAAATATTCCGGATGTAATTTCTGTTCTAAGAATGGTAAGTGATAATGAAAACCCGTCGTTGTCTGATAAAGTGTTGTCCAATATTACTCTCACAAAAATATTTGACAACAACAATATTGTTTATGCAGACAGCAATTTTCTAAACTTCTTCGACTACAAATTGTTGCATGGTATGCGTAATGCTTTTTTGCCGAATGCGCACTCCGTCGCAATTACACAATCAACAGCCAAAAAATTATTTGATACAGATGATGCCATTGGCAAAGTTGTTCGGTTTGATAAAAATAATTTTACGGTAACCGCAATATTGCAAGACTTTCCCAATAATTCTTCCTTACATTACGATGCTATCTTTCCGATAGATTATTATGCCCAACAATTCACGGCTAATGGTGGTAATCATGGTTGGAAGACAATCGATGAAGATGTGAACGATTATAGTTTTAGAACATTTCTTCTGATAAATTCAAATGCCAACACTTCAAATATCGAAACAAAACTTACATATTTATTTAATGCAACAAGAAATGGTCAAACTCCAACATCTTTTCGATTACAGAATTTAGAAGACCTTCATCTTATAGGAATTGACGGCGATAATTCTGCTTTGCTAATGGTAAAAATAATGGCTCTTGTTGCCATATTAATATTGATTATTGCAAGCATTAATTATGTAAACCTTTCTACTGCACGTTCTATAATTCGAATAAAAGAAGTAAGTATTAAAAAAATTATCGGCGCAAAAAGAGGACAATTGTTTCTACAATTCGTAAGTGAAACATTGTTGACGTTTGTGTTTGCATTTGCCATTGCTACAGCATTAATCATTTTACTGAAGCCTGTATATGATAAAATTACAGGAGAACAATTATCTTTTTCTTTGTTCGATTTTTCTTCTTTAAAAATATTGCTTACTGCACTTTTTGGAACCTTACTTATTTCAAGTATTTATCCTGCATTGTTACTGTCGTCTTTTAAACCTTTGGGAGTAATTCGTGACAAAAGTTTTCTGGGAATTAAAACATCCTCATTTAGAAAAACATTAGTCGTACTGCAATTTACCATTTCATTTATTTTATTAGTAGGTACAATTGTAATGGCAAAACAGATGGCATATATAAGAAACAAGGATTTAGGCTACGATAAAAGCTATGTATTTACAGTTTCATTTCCCGAAGATGCAGTAAAATATTCGGATGTAATTGAGACAGAATTATTAAAACAACAATACGTATCAAATGTTGCATTCAGCGATTCAAAAGACATAGCAGATATCACTAAAGTCAGTGGAGATATCACATGGCAAGGCAAGCACGATAAAACGGTACTGATTGCTTGGCGAATTTGTGTCGATAAAAATTTTATACCGACAATGAAACTTCACTTTATTGAAGGTGGAAATTTTACCGGAATGCCTTCCGACGATTATAAATATATTTTGAATGAAACTGCCGTAAAAGCCATGGGGTTAAAGCCTCCTTATGTCGGTACAAAAATCGGTTATGAAAAAGCCGATGGAGAAATAGCAGGTGTAATAAAAGATTTTAATTTTAAATCGCTGAAAGACCCTATTGCGCCTTTGGTAATAATATCAAATGGATTTAAAAATATTTTATATGTGCGTACTACCGGCGCACAAGCACAACAGGCAATTGCTGCAGTAGAAAAGGAATATAAAAAGTATGCCGATAAAACGCCTTTCTCTTATGACTTTTTAGATAAAAGTTTTGAATCACATTATTTGGCACAACAACGTACTGGTTCATTATTTACAACATTTGCAGCTATAGCCATTTTCATTTCCTGCCTTGGATTATTCGGCTTGGCAACTTACACGGCACAGGTAAAGACAAAAGAAATAGGTATAAGAAAAGTATTGGGTGCAAGTGTAGCACAGGTAACACAAATGCTTTCAAAAGAATTTTTAAAATTAGTTTTAATAGCATCACTCATTGCATTTCCGGTTGCCTGGTGGGCAATGAATAAATGGTTGCAAAGTTTTGCCTACAGAATAGATATAGACTGGTGGATATTTTTAGTTGCCGGAGTTATTGTCATTTTAATCGCTTTGATAACAGTAAGCTTCCAGGCAATAAAAGCCGCGATAGTGAATCCTGTGGATAGTTTGAGAAGTGAATAGGTGAATAGGTGAATAGAAAACTTTAAAATTTGTTGCCTGCCCGAATGGTACAGGCGGGTTTACTGTAAAAATAAAATCTCACGCAATGTTCAAAAATTATTTCAAAACGGCCATCAGGAATTTAAAAGCTCACAAAGGCAATTCCTTTATAAATATCGCAGGCCTCGTTGTTGGTTTTGCTGCTTTCTTATTAATATTCCTTGTGATCCAATACGAGAAAAGCTTTGATGGATTTCATACGAATAAAGACCAGATCTATCGTGTGGTGCGTATCGGCAGAAAGGCAGAGAACAGGGAATATAGAACCGGCGTACCTTTTCCTGTCACCCAAGGGCTGCGTACTGATCTCCCACAACTAAAAAATGCAGCCGCTATTTTCGGCGACAATAACGTGCAGGTATCTACCACTGCTGCTGGTGGATCGGTGCAAAAAAAATTTAAGGAACAATATGTGTTTGCTGCCGAGCCACAGTTTTTTCAAATGTTTGATTTTCCATTGGCTGCAGGTAATATGAAAACCGCATTGAATGATGTAAATACAGTGCTACTTACAAAAGACATAGCCACAAAATATTTTGGTGACTGGCACATAGCTATGGGCAAGTCGCTTAAGTTTTATGGAGGCATAATGAAAGTAACAGGCATTCTTGATAACCCGCCGCCTAACACAGATTTTCCATTAAGCGTTGTCGTATCTTATGCAACGCTTATGAAGAATATTGACCCAAATGACTGGGGCAGTATTTCTGATCAAAATTATTGTTTTATTCAACTCACTAAAAATGCTTCTTTAGACCAGGTCAATAAACTGGTAGATCAATTTACAGACAAACGCATTAAGCCGGTGAATCCAGGTTATTTTCTTGCCCTTCAACCATTGAATGAAATACATTTTGATGAACGATATGGAAACTTTACCGGCCGTACATTTAGTAAAGACCTTATACTTGCCCTGAGTTTAATTGGATTGTTTCTGTTGTTCATTGCCTGCGTTAATTTTATTAACCTTACAACTGCACAGGCGATCAATCGTTCGCGCGAAGTGGGTGTAAGAAAAGTGCTTGGCGGCAACCGTACACAATTAATACTTCAATTTTTGGGAGAGACCGGCATTGCTACTTTGCTTGCGTTGATCGGTTCTTTACTGGTTGTTTTTATCTGTCTTCCATTAGTAAACGACCTGCTTGAAATTCATTTATCAATGACCACTATATACAGCGCTCAATTCATTTTATTTTTGATGGGCACATTGCTGGCTGTTACATTTTTATCCGGGTTTTATCCTGCCCTGGTTTTATCCGGGTTTAAACCTGTTGATGTTTTAAAGAGCGGTATCAGTAAAAAATTTAAAGGAATTTCTTTTAGAAGGGCATTAGTGGTTTTTCAATTTGTGATCGCACAAACACTCATTATTGGAACATTGATAGTGGCTTCGCAAATGAATTATTTCCGCAATGCAGATATGGGTTTTAATAAAGAGGCCATCATTAATGCTGCCCTTCCGGGCGATAGTTTGAGCCGTACAAAAATTGATAGATTATATAATGACTTAAAGAATATTAACGGTGTTAAGGCCGTAAGCCTGAGTGCGTTTGCCCCTTCAGGCGGTGGAAGCTGGGCCACTGATCTGCGTATAGAAAATAATAAGAGCAAAACAGAACCTGATATGATCGTTACGATGAAACCCTCTGATACCGGCTTTTTCAGGTTATACAATCTGCACATTCTTGCCGGGCGAATTTATTTTCCTTCAGATACCATTCGCGAATTTGTGGTAAATGAGACAGTAGTAAAAAACCTTGGCATCCAAAATCCTGAAAAAGCCATTGGTAAAATGATTAACGTAAGCGGAAAGAACGGACCAATTGTTGGCGTTGTAAAAAACTTTCATGTAAACTCACTCCGGGATCCTATTGGACCTGTAGTGATGACAACTCTTAAGCATAGCTACGGATTAGCCAATATTCAGATAGATATGCATAAAGCAAAAACGGTTATTGCTGCTTTACAAAATACGTGGAATAAAAATTATCCGGATTTTATTTTTGAATATGGTTTTGTTGACCAGGCAATCGCAGATTATTATAAACAGGAAAACCAACTATCTGTTTTGTTTAAAATATTTTCAGGGATTTCCATTTTCATTTCCTGCCTAGGTCTTTATGGCCTGATTTCTTATATGGCAGTGCAACGAAAAAAAGAGATTGGAATCCGCAAAGTATTGGGAGCCCCGGTTCGTGATATTGTAGTATTGCTTTCAAAAGAATTCACTATTCTGATAGGCATTGCTTTTGTAATTGCTGCTCCAATCGCCTGGTATTTTATGCATCAATGGTTGCAGCAATATACATTCCGCATTTCGATAGGTGTATGGTTCTTCATCATTACCATAGCGGGTGCCTTAAGTATTGCGTGGTTAACCGTTGGATATACAGCAATAAAAGCAGCGATGGCCAATCCGGTGGATAGTTTAAGAACGGAATAAAACCGGTTTGGAAGATTGCTGATCAAAAACTTTTTGAAAGTTTTTTTGAAAGTTCTTTTATAAAAGTGAGTTTAATAGCTTTCCAAAAGTTGATTAATTTAAGGGAAATTTCGATCTGCTACCAAACTCTTCTGCTTACGTTCAAAACCGTACACTTATCGTATCAAAACCGTACAGTTTGCAAAAGTAGATTTGCTGTAATTATATAATAATCAATGTTTTAGCATTCTGGCATTTAGTTGGTGTATTTCAAGCTGTTATATCTATCTTTTTCTGAAAGTTAGCTGTTAGAATTTTTATCAATACAATTGAGCCTCATTATGCTTAAAAATTATTTTAAAACAGCATGGAGAAGTTTGACTATAAATAAAGCACAATCTTTTATAAATATGCGTTTACTTTTCTTCTTTATTCTTCTGTTATTTTATAGTTTGGATATCGGATGTCAATCCGTACTACGAAGGGATAATGTATTAAAAGTAGTCAAGTCAACATCCAATTATATTATTTACAGAATTAATGGCGTGGATGGAACATGGCATATCAACCCGTCACTCAAACCTGATGTATTAAAATTTCAAACTGCGCATGAAAATAATACTGTGTCATTTGTTACTAATATTGATTCTATACAATTTATTGTTCGACCGAATGACAGCATTCACTTAGCTATTTTATTAAATGGTGATACAGCTTATACTGAAATCGTTTGCTTACCAAAGAGAGTAAACTTTAAAGATGAATATAAACGTATTCATCAAGGTGAAATCTCTATATCAATTCCGGAAGTTAGTGAATTAGCCAACGTTATATTGGCTATTACAGATGTCGGCATTAAAGATTCAAATATGATTGCTATGAAAGGTAATTATCATAAAGATGTTTTGAACTGGTTTATGAAATATAAGCATGAGCCACTAATAAAACATATTGATTCTTTAATGCAAAGAAATGATACGACGGAAAATTATTGGTTTTACTATGCTTTAAAGATGAATGCGTGCGGATACTATTTTAATCGAAGCGGAAATATTGTTCAGGATTCTACCATATTAAAAATGGGATTTGATAATTACGTTGATCCTATTAAACAAAATTTAGAAGATGTTCAAGACTTTGCTGAAAAAACGAATTTCAAAAAGTTTTATGCAAATCATAAGCCATATTATGATTCATTAATTGATCAATACAAAAAATTAATTCCAGTATTAAACATGAAACACTGGCTTGAGCAGGAATTCGACAATAGAATAGATTATTATATGATTACATTTTCGCCATTGGTATATGGCGCTCATGCCACAAATTGGTTTTATGACAATGGTTTTACAGTAGCAGCAATGTTTGTTGCGCCACTGCTAAAAATTGAAAAATATTCACTAAACTTTAATAATATTAATAACCTGAGAATTTTGTTTACAGAAATTGATCACAATTATGTTAACCCGGTTTCTTCAAATTATGTTCCCCAAATAGATAGTATTTTCGACAATCAACCTAAGTGTGCAAATGGCGATAAATCCGGCATTTATCCTTCTCCATTTAAAATTTTTAATGAGTATATGACATGGGCGGTTTTTACACTGTATTGCTATGATAATTACCCAGAAATAGATTTAGAGGAGTATATGAAAAAAACGGAGGAGTTTATGGAAGAAAAGCGTGGATTTAACAGGTTTGCAGATTTTGATCATCAGCTATTGAAAATATATAAAGAACATAAAGGGCTTAAAAAAGTTAATGAACTGTTTCCAGAAATTTTAAAATGGTGTTCAACGGGGACTATTGAGAAAATGTAGTAAAATGGAAACCATCAATATTTCTCTTTTTACTGGTCAAAAACTTTTGGATTTTTTTTAAAAGTTCTTTTATAAAAGTGAGTTTAATAACTTTCCAAAAGTTGATTAAGTTGCCTACCAGGCTTTAAAAGCAGCGGCCGCAAATCTGGTAGATAGTTTGAGTGGTGAGTAGTGAATAGGAATCTTAAATATTTCTGCCCGAATGATGTTCAGGCGGGTGTTTGTTTACTGTACAGGGAGAAAAATAATAAAATAACAGAGATGACTAAACGAACAATAATTTATAAAAAATAAATCGAATTCTGATGATAAAAAATTATTTCAAAACCGCATGGCGAAGTTTGTGGAAGAATAAAACAACTTCATTCATTAATATTACAGGCTTAGCTGTTGGTATGGCTGCTGCTGTATTGATTTTTATATGGGTTCAGAATGAAATGAATTTTGATAATTATCATAAAGATGCAGATAACATTTATCGCCTCACAACTAACTTTAAAGCGCAAGGCTGGATTTGGGAGACTTCGCCGCTGTTGCTTGCAGGCGCAGTAAAAAATGAAGTGCCGGAAGTTGAAAAAGTAACAAGATTATATTCTGGCGATATGCCTGTGTTTAATATCAACAATAATCTTTCTTATGAGAAAAATTGTGCTTTTGTGGATGATGACTGGTTTAATATTTTTAATTTCGATTTTATAGAAGGCAATGCTGCTGCTTTTGCAAATGATTTAAACAGCATCATTCTTACGGCATCAGAAGCAAAAAAATATTTTGGTAAGCAAGATGCATTGGGCAAAATCATTCATGCAGACAGTTTAAATTATGTGGTGAAAGGAATTATTAAAGATAATCCGGCCAATTCAAGTTTTCAATACACAGCCTATATTCCGCTTCAAAATCTGTTAAAAAACCCTGACAGGAAAGCAAATGATGTGCAATGGGGGAATGATAATTAGGTAACATTTATACAAGTAAAGCATGATGTAAATATATCTGTTCTATCTAAAAAGATAACAGATGTATTTGAAAAAAATAGTGGCGACAACGGCGAAATTACTATCTCGCTTATGTCTTTAAAAAACATGCATTTTGAAACTGATTTGCAATCGGCGATTTTTGTAAGCGGCAATAAAAATACAGTTTACATTTTTTCCGTATTAGGCATTTTATTGTTGCTGATTGCCTGCATTAATTATGTAAACCTTACTACTGCAAAAGCAAGCCTCCGTGCAAAGGAAGTAAGCGTAAGAAAGATTGTTGGCGCCGGCAGGTTTCAATTATTTTATCAGTTTCTTGCCGAATCATTGCTGGTAAGTTGTATTGCTTTAATAATAACATTAGTGCTTATTCATCTCTGTCTGCCTGCCTTCAATTCAATTACAAATAAAAATTTTGAATTGCCGTTTACCTCCATAAACATGTGGAAAGTAATTGGTGTTACTTTATTTTTTGCCTTCATTATAAACAGCATTTATCCTGCGTTGGTACTGTCTTCCTTTAAACCACTGAATGTTTTCAGGGGTTTTACCATTCTTAAATTAAAAGACAGCTATTTAAGAAAAGGCCTTGTTACAATTCAGTTTACTATTTCTGTTATATTGATTGCAGGAACAATTGTGATTTATAAACAAATGCATTTTATACAACAGTCCAACCCCGGTTATAACAGATCACAGGTATTGATAACGCATGTACCGCCAAATATAGATTTCAATAAAAAGAATCAATTGGCTAACGAAATAAAACAAGATTTGCTTACTCAAAGCAGCATACAAAATGTTTCGCTTGCCAATCAATCTATTGTAAACATTGGCAGTTATTCTACCGGCAATGCAGATTGGATAGGTCGTGATACTACTTTCAATCCAAAGATCGCACAACTTTCAACTGATGCAAATTTTGCTAATACCATGCAGTTGAAAATGAAAGAAGGACGATGGTTTGAGCAGGGAAATGAAGCGGATAAGAATAATGTGGTGCTGAATGAGGAAGCGATTAAAGAATTAAAAATTCCAAAACCTTGTATCGGCCAACGGTTTACCTGGAAAGGAAAAACAGGACAGATCATTGGGATTGTAAAGGATTTCAAATTTCATAGTTTGCACGACAAGACGGGCCCACTGGTTGCTTTTCAGGATCCAAACTGGTACAATACATTTATGATACGCATTGCGCCCAACACCGCATCTCAATCCATCGCTGCCTTAAATAAAACGTGGAAGAAATTTTTGTCAGGCAACCCGCTTAAGTACAATTTTTTAGACGATGCATTCAATGAATTATATAAATCAGACAACCAGGCTTCTACATTAATTTTAGCCTTTGCAATAATCGCCATTGCTATATCATGCCTCGGTTTATTTGGTTTGGCCACGTTCACCGCAGAGCAGCGTTCAAAAGAAATTGGTATACGCAAAGTATTAGGTGCAAGTGTTGCAGGTATTGCACAACTACTTACGAAAGATTTTTTAAAGCTTGTAATAATTGCTATTCTAATTGCATCGCCAATAGCATGGCTTGCTATGAATAAGTGGTTGCAAAGCTTTGCTTACAGAATAAATATTGCATCGTGGATGTTTATTGCGGCAGGGCTGGTTGCTGTATTAATTGCAATAATAACCATTAGTTTCCAGGCTGTAAAAGCAGCAATGGCAAACCCGGTGGATAGTTTGCGTTCCGAGTAGGAACGCGCCGCGATGCGTTCAAATGTGCCCCGGCACATTTCTGTGAATGGTGGTCAAAAACTTTTGGAAAGTTTTTTTGGAAGTTCTTTTAAAAAAGTGAGTTTAATAACTTTCCAAAAGTTGATTAAATCCAGGCCGCAAAAAAAGCAATGGCCAACCCGGTGGATAGTTTGAGAAGTGAGTAAACCCCTAAATCCCCTGAAGGTGACTTGTGAAGTCTGAAAGTAAAGTTAGTTTCCTGGTGAAACTCGAATAGGAATATGAAATATTTGTTAGTTTGCTGAATAATAATAAACTAACTGGTATGATTAAACGAAAAATAATTAATAAAAAATAAATCAAATTCAATGATAAAAAATTATTTCAAAATCGCATGGAGAAGCCTGGTAAAAAACAGGGCATTTTCCTTCATCAATATTGCAGGCTTATCCATTGGAATCTCTACCTGCTTTATTATAATGATGTATGTGCAAAATGAATTGAGCTACGACCGCTTCAATAAAAACGCAGACAGGATTGCGCACGTAGTTTTCAAAGCAGACATCAATGGCGGAAAGATTTTTGAAGCCAATGTAATGCCACCTGTTGCGCAGGCAATGAAAAACGATTATCCTGAAGTAGAGGATGCTACAAGGTTACAAGTAGCAGGCGCTCCTAAAATTACTTATAAAAACAAGACTTTTAAAGATGATGAATTTGTTTTTGTGGATCCGAATTTTTTCGAAATATTCACGCTGCCACTTATAGAAGGCGATGCGAAAACGGCATTGCAACAACCTAATACCATCATCATTACAAAAGCTATTGCCAAAAAATATTTTGGCAATGAAGATCCCTTAGGAAAAATATTGAGCTTCCCGGATAATCATGAAGAGTTTAAAGTAACCGGAATGATTGATAAAGTGCCTGACAATTCACATTTCCATTTTGATTTATTTGGCTCGATGGCCGGTTTGGATGATGCAAAATCAGATTCATGGATGGTCTCTAATTTTTTTACCTATCTGTTGTTGAAACCCGGAGCTGACTATAAAAAACTAGAAACGAAATTGCCCGGCATGGTAGAAAAATATATGGGGCCGCAGATACAACAGGAAATGGGAATCAGCCTAAAACAATTCATAACAAAAGGGAATCATTTAGGCTTTGCTTTGCAGCCATTGACTTCTATCCATTTGTATTCACATGCAAATTATGAATTATCGCCGCCGGGTAACAGCACGTATGTATATGTTTTTGGTGCTATCGCTATTTTTATGCTGCTCATTGCCTGCATCAATTTTATAAATCTGTCAACAGCCAGTGCATCTAAGCGGGCAAAAGAAGTAGGCGTGCGCAAGGTAATTGGGTCAGGAAGAATCCAGTTAATAAAACAATTTCTATTTGAATCCGCCTTGTTGGTAAGTATTGCATTGTTAATTTCTATCGTGCTGGTGCAGCTTGCATTGCCTGTGTTCAATAATCTCTCCGGCAAAAATCTAAACATTCCATTTAATATAAAAATCGTTGCATCATTTGTCGGGCTTGCGTTATTGGTTAGTATGATTGCAGGTGTTTACCCGGCTTTTTATTTGTCATCCTTCAAACCGATAGAAGTATTAAAAGGAAAATTTACTTCTGCCAATAAAAGCTTTGGGTTGCGCAGCAGCCTGGTCGTTTTCCAGTTTTTTATTTCTGTTGCATTAATAATCGGCACCATCGTAGTCTGGCAGCAAATGAAATATATCCAGAATAAAAATTTGGGTTATGATAAAGAACAATTGCTTACGATTCCTAATTCTTATGCGTTGGGAAAAAATGAAGAGGTGTATAAACAGGAAATGCTAAATGATCCACGTATTGTAAATGCAACGATTTCATCATTCAAACCTGCCGGACCAAGCATCGGAAGCAATGCACTGGCCTATCCCCTGGGCCACGATAATGAAATTATGAGAACGCAGGAATATAATGTGGATGAAAACTACATTCCCACTTTTGAAATGAAAATGATTCAAGGCAGAAATTTCTCCAAAAATTTTGCAACAGATTCCACCGCGATGATCATCAATGAAGCTGCTGCCAAAGCATTTGGATGGAATGATATGACTGCAGTCGGAAAAACAATTGTACGCGAAAACAGCACCCGCGGAACCAATGTGCCATTCCATGTTATCGGCGTAGTAAAAGATTTTAATTTTCAATCTCTGCACGAACCCATTACTCCCCTACTGATGACGCTGGATCCTGATTGGGGACTGATCTTTAAAGTAAAAACAGCAGACATTCAAGGATTACTTTCAACTATGAAATTGAAATGGAATCAGTTCAATACCGGTGAACCATTCACCTTTACTTTTATGAATGACCTGTATAATAAAACTTATGCAGCAGAACAAAACACCGGAACAATACTTAACATTTTTGCTTGGCTTACCATACTCGTAGCTTGTCTCGGATTATTTGGCTTAGCGACTTATACGGCAGAACAACGTACCAAAGAAATCGGCATCCGCAAAGTACTTGGAGCGAGTGTTACCTCTGTAACTAAGATGCTTTCAAAAGATTTTATAAAACTGGTTTTCATTTCCTGCCTCGTTGCATTTCCATTATCATGGTGGGCGATGAATAAATGGCTGCAAAGTTTTGCATACAGGATAAATATAAGCTGGTGGATATTCGCAGTGGCAGGAATTACAGCAATTTTAATCGCATTGATAACGGTAAGCTTCCAGGCGATAAAAGCAGCGCTGGCGAACCCTGTGGATAGTTTACGTTCCGAGTAGGATCGCGCCGCGGCGCGTTCGAATTGTGCCTTGGCACATTCCGGTGAATGATGGCAGTCAGTACGGCGGTATCCCTCAGGCTGCGGATCAAAGAGGAATTTTAAATATTTGTTTGTTTACTGTACAGTTCTTAACACTAACAATTATGATTAGACGAAGTATACTAAAAACCACAAAATACTTTAAATGATTAGACATTATTTAAAAACAACATTCAGGTATCTAAGCGAACACAAAATATTTTCCGCTATCAATTTAGTGGGGCTGGCTACTGCGATGTGTGTGGTTTACTTCGCGTTGCTTTTTGTAAATTTTGAATTAAGCTATGATAAATTTAATACCAATGCAGATCGCATTTACCGGGTAAGCACCGATGTTGAAACCGCCGCCGGTATTAATTATGAAACTACTTCGGGGCCAATGGCCGAAGCCTTGCAAACTTCTTTTCCTGAAGTAAAAACTGCGACAAGAATTTTCCTCGATTATTACATTGTACAAAAAGATGAAAATAATTTTGGCGAAGAAACACTGGCTTATGCCGATTCTTCCGTATTTTCTGTTTTTTCTTTTCCATTAATAAGAGGAAATGCGGCTACGGTTTTTAGTGCACCTTATACAATGGTGCTTTCCGAAACGGCGGCTAAAAAATATTTCGGCACAACAGATTGCCTCGGTAAAACCTTGACGCTTGATGGAAAAATACCTGCCACCGTTACCGGTATTATGAAAGACATTCCGCAAAATTCTCATTTCAGAACAGATATTTTTCTTTCCATGTCATCGCTCATTCAGCCGGGTACCAACTGGATGACGAATTGGAGCCGCTTTGGTTTTTCCACTTATGTTTTGTTGAATAAAAATGCAAATGAAGCTCAACTGGAAAAGAAACTTTCTGCATTTGTAAATGAGCACCCGCTTGGAGGAAACCTGCATTATTCTTTATCAATGGAACCTTTGACGGACCTCTATCTGCATGGGAAGTCAAGAAGCAATAAAGCGGGTGGCACCGCAGTAGGCAGCTATATGAATATTTATATATTCTCTTTGGTAGCTTTATTTGTTTTGTTGATTGCCTGTTTTAATTTTATCAATCTTACCACCGCATTTTCATTAAAAAGAGCCAAAGAAATTGGCATAAGAAAAGTAATGGGTGCATCTAAAAAACAATTGACTTTTCAATTTCTAACTGATGCGGTAATCCTTTCTCTGCTTGCATTTGTTATTGCTGTTTTACTGTGCTCACTCTTTCTTCCGTGGTTCAACGAGCTGACGGGAAAAACCATCAGCACAAGTATTTTTGACAATATAAAATATCTTGGCCTGTTTTTATTAATGTCAATTGGCGTAGGATTATTATCGGGTATTTATCCGGCCTTTTTTCTTTCTGGCTTTCAGCCAATAACCAATCTGAAAGGAAAATTTGCGAATAGCCCAGGAGGGTTATTCCTTCGTAAATCTTTGGTGGTGGCGCAATTCACGATTTCAATTGTTTTGATCGTAGCTACGATAATAGTTTATCAACAATTGAATTTTATGAAGAATGAAAACCTGGGATTTAAAAAAGAACACAATTTGGTTATAGATTTTCATTATGATAATCGTATCATTGACCACAACGAGATGGTGGGCGAAGAGCTAACTAAAATTCCGGGTATCCTTTCCGCCAGCGTATCATCCGGTATTCCGGGACGTCCGAATAAAAAATTTCCAACTACTATAGAAGGCATTAATAATCAGAAATATGAGTTTCAGTCTGATGCTTATTTTGTTGATGATAACTTTTTAAAGCAATACGGATTAGAAGTAATTGCCGGCCGGGGATTCTCCAAAAACTTTTCGGACGATTTAAATGGAAGCATGGTGATCAATGAAGCTGCTGTTAAAAACCTTGGCTTTACAAATCCTGAAGAAGCGATAGGCAAACGTTTCTGGCAACGTGGAAATACCGGTTTAATCATTGGCGTGGTAAAAGATTTTCATTTTCATTCGCTGCATGAAGAAATACAACCATTGACCATGCAGATTTCGCCAGGATTCTTTACATTTTTAACGCTAAGTATTTCATCGGATAATATTCAGAAAACCATTAAAAGTGTTGAAAAAAAATGGGCTGCAATTGCACCGGGGTTACCCATGGTCTACTTTTTTGCAGACCAAACCTTTAACGCGCAATATGCATCAGACGAGCGTTTTGGAAAATTATTTTTTTGTTTTGCCAGCCTCGCCATTCTTATTTCCTGTTTGGGATTGTTGGGTTTAACGTCGTTCAATACCATTCAAAGAACAAAGGAAATTGGTATCCGCAAAGTATTGGGGGCATCGGCTGCAGGTATTGTAAAGTTACTTGCGAAAGATTTTATAGTTTTGGTTACCATCGCTTTTTTGATTGCTTCGCCCATTGCATGGATTGTAATGCATTATTGGCTGAACAATTTTCCTTACCGTATTTCAATTGGTTACGAATATTTTATTTTAGCGGGCGCATTGGCATTGTCTGTAGCTATCTTTACAATAAGCTTCCAGGCGATAAAAGCAGCGTTGGCAAACCCTGTTGAGTCTTTGAGAACGGAGTGAGCAAAACGAAATCCCGATTATTTCGTGGATGGATAGTTTGCGTTCCAAGTAGGATCGCGCCGCGGCGCGTTCTAAGAGTGCCCCGCCACATTCGTGTGAACAATGAAAAGGCATCATAGATATTCCTGCCCGAATGACGTTCAGGCGGGTATTTGTTTACTACCGGTAATGTTTAAACGAAAATAAATTACAATGATAAAAAATTATTTCAAAATCGCCTGGCGCAATATTATTAAAAACCCATTTTATTCTTCTGTAAATATTATCGGTTTATCTACAGGTATTGCTTTTACGTTATTGATTGGAGCTTATGTATGGAGCGAACTACAGGTAAATACCCGCCTGAAAAATGCAGACCGACAATACATCATCCAAAGCAAATGGAAAAATCCAAACGAAGGATATTTTCTTGCAACGCTTGGCCCGCTCGCAAAAGCATTAAAAGAAAATTATCCAAATCTTGTTGCCAATTTTTATCGTTACGATGGTGTTACTTCCAATATTTCAACAGGTGAAAAAAGTTTTCGGGAGAACATACAAATAGGTGACAGCACAATTTTTAAGATGTATGGATTTACATTAATGTATGGCAATAATAAAACAGCATTACAAAACCCTTTTTCTGTTGTAATAACAATTGATAAAGCATTAAAATATTTTGGCAAAAAAGATGTTGTGGGGCAATATATAAGCATTGAAAATTTTTCGGGCTCCAAACATGATTTTCTTATTACCGGCGTGCTGGATAAAGTTTCCAATAATTCTGTTACCAACCTGGTGGATGGTTATCCCGGAGATTTTTATGTTTCAGCAGCGAATCTAGCTTTTTTTGGAAGAAATATGACATGGCAAAATTCTTACATTGCTAATTATATTGAACTGCAAAAAGGCGTTTCCCCCAAAGACCTTGAACAACCAATTGCCCATCTTATAACACAAAATGCTTCGCCACAGGTAGTTGCTGATTTAAAGCCAGAACTTGTTTTACTAAAAGATTTTTATTTAGATGCGAATAATGGTTTAATAAAAAAGATGCTGTATGCATTGTCTGCAATTGCTTTATTTATTTTACTGATGGCGGTGATCAATTTTATCAATATGTCTGTAAGCAGATCTGCTGCAAGAATGCGTGAAATTGGTATTAGAAAAGTTTTAGGCGGAATGAAAAAGCAATTGATATTTCAATTTCTTATTGAATCCATCATCACTGTCTTTATTGCAACGCTGTTTGCATTTGTGATTTATTTGTTTACACAAAATTTATTTAGCAGTATATTGATACATCCGGTTCCGGCACTTACTGATTTTCCTTTATACTTTATTTCATTTCCGTTTTTATTTATTTTAATGCTTGGTTTTATTGCCGGCATTTATCCTGCTTTTGTCTTATCTTCTTTAAAGTCTGTTGATTCATTAAAGGGAAAAATCTCTTCCATAAAAGATAATGTGTTATTACGAAAATCTTTAATCGCATTCCAATTTACAACAGCAATCATTGCATTTGTAAGTGCGATTGTTATTTCGCAACAAATAAATTTATTTTTTAAAAGTGACCTTGGCTATAATAAAGATTACATTCTTTCTGCTCAACTACCACGCGACTGGACACCGCAAGGCGTAACTAAAATGGAAGTAATACGAAATGAGTTTGCTGCCATGCCTCAAATAAGCAATGTTGCACTGTCTTATGAAATTCCTGACGGCAACAACAGCGGCAGTGCATCTGTTTATAAATTTGGTTCAGACTCAACTCAGGCAATCACCGCACAGGCATTAACAACGGATGAAAATTACTTAAGCGTTTATAAAATACCTTTAAAAGCAGGCTCTTTCTTTGAAGGCCATGCGCTTGATTCCGGTAAAATAATTATGAATGAGGCAGCCATTCATGCACTTGGCTGGAAAAATATAAACGATGCAATCGGGCAACAAATAAGAATTCCTGGCGATCAAACGGTATTTACAATTAAAGGTATTACCAATGATTTTCATTTCGGTTCTATGCAACAGAAAGTAGCGCCAATCATATTTTTTAATGTGCAGTTCGCAACTATTTATCGCTTTTTTTCTTTTAAAATAAAACCGGGAAATATTGCTGCTGCAATTAATGCGTTGCAAAAAAAGTGGAATACTTTAATGCCCGGCGCTCCATTTGAATATAAATTTATGGATGATACTTTAGCCAAATTGTACCAATCAGAAATACAATTAAAAAAAGCTTCTTACACAGCAACTGTTTTAGCATTAATTATTGTTTTACTGGGCGTGCTCGGCCTTATTTCTTTAAGCATTCAAAAGCGCACAAAAGAAATTGGTATCAGAAAAATATTGGGTTCTTCTGTTACAGGAATCATGTCATTATTTATGAAAGAATTTTTGTCGGTAATTTTAATTGCCGGCGTGGTGGCATGCCCTTTAGCATACATTATTATGAATAAATGGTTGCAGGAATATGCATATAGGATTAATATATCTGCAATGCCATTTGTAGTATCTGTTTTTATTCTTGGTTTTATAACTGCAATATTAATTTGCATTCAAACCATTAAAGCAGCGCTGGCAAACCCGGTAGATAGCTTGAGAAGCGAATAAACCCCTAAATCCTCTAAAGGAGACTTTGTAAAATCTGAAAGGAATGAAATTACTTTTGTAAATGATAAAACAGTAATAGTGAATAATTGTTTGTTTACTGAGAACACTTTCTGTAGTCCGGAAAGAGCATGAGTCCATAGGCACCGGCCTTACTAAGATTCTTCTTTAAGTCACCTATTTCAATAGTTATAAAAACATATAAATATGACCACAGAAAAAAAATTTGATTGGGAGAATATGTACCAAAATACTAAGGTTACCCAAATGCCCTGGTATAATCCTAACCTGGATAATGATATAGAGTCTGTCCTGGATAAATTAAATATCAAATCGGGTTCTTTCCTTGATTTGGGCACCGGGCCGGCAACCCAGGCAAAACAACTAAGAAACAAAGGATTTGAGGTTACCGGAGTTGATATTTCCGAAGAAGCCATCTCATTAGCAAAGCAAACGTATCCTGGTATTGAATTTATCCGGGATGATATTCTTCAAACAAACTTATCTAAAAAATTTGATTTCATTTTTGACAGAGGCTGCTTTCATGTAATAGATGCCGATAAAAGAAAAATTTATAGCAAAAATGTTTTCAATTTGCTCAATGATCCTGGATTATTATTTCTAAAATGTTTTAGTGATAAAATGCCTGATAACAGGGTGGTTCCTCATCCTATTTCAGAAAAAATTATTAAAGATATATTTGAACAAAATTTTATTATTGAAGACATTGCCGAAACGGAATTTAAAAACGATAAAAATCTTATAAATGCAAAAGGCTTATTCATAATTATGAAAAGACGTAAAAAGATGTTGTAATCAACGCCCACACACACCGTCATAACTAATCAATAAATAATTGTAAGACCCAAATAAAAACGCTCCTTCCATTTTGAAAAATATTTCCCCATTTCTATAGAATATGTTTTACTTTGTTTTTTTAGATAAAAATGTAATGAAAAATGAAAAAAATTACAGCTCTTTGTAAAAGTATTTTTTTAATATTCCTGTTGGTGCCGTCGCTGCTGGTAGCGCAAAGAATAGAAACCGGTGCCAAAAATAAGCAGGTGAATTATGAAAGGCTTGCCAGGATTGACAGCCTTGTAAATAGCTATATTGCTCACAAGTGGATCAACGGCGCTACTACTATTATCGTTAAGGATAATCAGCTGGTACAATATAAAGGCTATGGTTATGCGGATGTTGATTCCAGGAAACTAATGCAAAAAGATGAACTCGTTAGAATTGCTTCACAAACCAAAGCAATAACCTGCACAGGTATTATGATTTTGTACGAGCAGGGAAAAATTTTACTCGATGAGCCTGTGAGTGATTTTATTCCGGAATTTCAAAACATGAAGGTATTAGATAAATTTAATGTGGCAGATACAACTTATACTACGGTCCCTGCAAAAAGAGCAATAACTATCCGCGACTTACTTACGCATACTTCAGGGCTTGATTATCCCGGAATAGGCAGTGATGCTATGAAAGCCATTTATGCAAAGGCAGGAATTACTGCCGGTTTCAATATGGCAAAGAATGGACAGACGTTGCTTTCGGCGATGAAAGAACTGGCAACTTTACCTTTGGTACACCAGCCCGGAGAAAAATGGACTTATGGTTTAAACTATGACCTGCTTGGATGCATTATTGAAGTAGTGAGCCATGAAAATCTTGCTGACTTTTTCAGGAAAAATATATTTGAGCCTTTGGGTATGAAGGATACTTATTTCAATGTGCCGGCATCTAAAGCAGGACGGCTTGCAACCGTCTATAGGGAAGATTCATTGCATCATGTTATTAAATGGGAGAAGGGTTATTTCGGCGCTGACCCGGATTATCCACTTGCGAACAAACAATATTTTTCAGGTGGCGCAGATATTACTTCTACTGCTTTTGATTATGCCATATTTCTTCAAATGCTTTTAAATGATGGCACCTATAACGGACACGAAATTTTATCACCGCGTACCGTGCAAATGATGACAAGCAATCAACTTGATTTTTCATATAATGGCACTGATGGTTTTGGATTGGGCTTCGATATTGTTTCTGAAAAAGGTGCTGCGCGTGGGCCTAAAAGCAAGGGCTCATTCGCATGGGGAGGATTCTTTGGATCTTCCTACTGGGCCGATCCAAAGGAACATTTGATAGGCATTATTTTTACTCAACAAACCCCCGACTCTCACGCGGATGTAATGGAAAGATTTCAAAACATGGTGTATGCCTCTCTTAAAGAATAAGTGATTTAGATAATCATTTTCTCAAGGTCCTCCCCAGAAGTTACAATAGTGGAAGAAAGGGGATTTTACTAATGCAATATTGCTTGCCTGCAGATCACGCAATTCGCTTTGTTACATTATTAAAACAAACATTTATTAATTCCTAACACCTCCAACCAAAAAAACGTTCCTCCTTTCCACAAAAATCTTTTCTTTTGCAACATGGTAAAAGAAGATTTATTAAGTAATTATGTAGGTAAGGCACGGTTTAATTTCAAAGTAAAAGGAATTGATCTCTATAAAAAAAATTACAAGGAATTAAAATTAAAAAGCTCTTCCAAAAATGGGACGAAAATAATGGTTCCCGACGAAATAAAAAGAGGGGGTTATACCATTACCATTTCTTGTAAAAAAAATCCGGAACGGATAGAATTTTTTTGCGACTGCGCAAAATTTGAATATGCCCATAGCTGCAAACATTGCGTGACCGCGGCTTTATATCTCCTAGATCATGATAAAATATTTTCAACAGAAACCGATATTCCTGTAACCAAAAAGAAAAAAGCCGTCGCACAAAAAAAGAAGCCGGAAGTAAAGAAAGAGTCGGAAATAAAATATGAAACCACGAGTGCCGAAGTAGTACCTTATGTCCTGGTAAATGAATATCTCACATCATTTTTAATGATAAGGCCCCAGTTTGTTTATGACGGGAACGAAGTGGATTACGATACCAAGGAAGATATATACATACAAAATGATGAAGGCGCTTTTAGGATTGAAAGAGACAGGGAAGCTGAAAAAATATTTTATGAAGAACTTCGTACGTTGCATCCCACATTCAGCAAACAATTATTCAATCCTTTTTTTTACCTGCCTTTTTCTGAAGTGATGAAAGGTAACTGGTTTTTAAAAACCATACGCCGCCTGCAGGAAGAAAATTTTACGGTAAAAGGAATGGAGAACCTTAAAAAATTCCGGTACAATACTGCTGTCCCTAAATGGGAAATGAAGACAGGTAGTGGAGTTGACTGGTTCGATTTGAAAATCAATGTCAGTTTTGGCGAACAGAATGTTCCGCTGCGCGACTTACAGAAAGTAATGAAAAGCGGGCAAAAAATTGTGTTATTGGGCGATGACACTTTTGGTGTGCTGACCGAAGAATGGCTCAAACAATTTGGCATGATTATGAAAATAGGCGAAGAACAGAACGGGGAGCTTCGCGTAAATAAAAGGCACTTCATGCTGATAGATGAATTGCACAGTATGATTAATGAAGAAGCCATTTTACAGGAATTGGAAGAGAAGAAAAATAAGTTGCAGGGAATAGAAAACATAGTAATGCGCCCTATTAGTAAAAAGATAAGTGCTAATCTACGCCCTTACCAGTTGAGTGGCTACCATTGGTTGCAGGTATTGGATGAGCTTAGTTGGGGCGGCTGCATTGCAGATGATATGGGGCTTGGTAAAACTTTGCAGGCACTTTGTTTTTTACAATACCTGAAAGAAAAAAATAAGAATACAACCAACCTCATAGTATGTCCCACATCGCTTATTTATAATTGGGAAAATGAATTGAAAAAATTTGCGCCCTCATTAAAATACAACATTCATTACGGAAGCAGCCGCAGTTTTTCGGATGAGCATTTTGAAAAATACGATATCATTATTACCAGCTACGGCACTATGCGGTCTGATATTAACGAATTGAGAAAATATTGTTTTGAATATGTAATCCTTGATGAAAGCCAGAATATAAAAAACCCGGATGCATTGGTAACTAAGGCTGCACAATTATTACAAGCCGGCAACAGGCTTATCCTCAGCGGTACGCCGGTTCAGAATAATACCTTCGACCTGTATGCGCAAATGCATTTTTTGAATCCTGGATTTTTAGGTAACAGAGAGTTTTTCAAAACAGAATTTGCAATCCCTATTGATAAAAACGGCAGCAACGAAGCGGCTCAGAAATTATGCAAACTCATTTATCCTTTTATACTCAGGCGTACCAAAGAACAGGTAGCGACTGACCTTCCGGACAAAACGGAAACTGTGCTCTGGTGCGAAATGAACAAGGAGCAGCGCGCCGTTTATGATGAATATAAAAACTATTACCGCCACCAGTTGATGGATAAAATAGAAGAAGATGGAATGGGCAATGCTTCCATGTATATCCTTGAAGGATTGCTGAGGCTTAGACAAATTTGTGACAGTCCTGCGCTGATAAAAGATAAGGATGTAACCGCCACAGAAAGTATAAAACTGGAAGAGCTATTGCGTGAAATGCTTGAAAACACAGGTACTCACAAGGTTCTTATTTTTAGCCAGTTTACGCAAATGCTTGGATTAATAAAAGAAGCATTTATCAAAAATAAAATCACGCATCTTTATTTAGACGGAAGTACGCCTGCTAATAAACGTAAAGATTTGGTAGCGCAATTTCAAAGTAACCCGAACATTAAAACATTTCTTATTTCTTTGAAAGCTGGTGGTGTAGGGCTTAATCTCACAGCCGCAGATTATGTATATCTCATAGACCCGTGGTGGAATCCCGCCACAGAAGATCAGGCCATTGACCGTACTCACAGGATAGGGCAAACGCAAAAAGTATTCGCTTATAAAATGATTTGCAAGAATACAGTAGAAGAAAAAATCTTACAACTTCAGCAAAAGAAAAAATCATTATCAAAAGAACTGATAAGCGAAGAAAAAAGCTTTATTAAAAAACTCACAAAAGATGATGTAGAGTTTTTGTTTAGTTAAGGCAGAACAAAGTCACAAAATGAACATGTATTCTTTCAGGTCGTCAAGTGGTTTATTAAAATCATCTGGAATTCCGATCTTTCCTTTTAAACTTCCAAGACGCCTTTTATCATCCTGAAACTCATTTATTTCTTCCAGAAAAGTAACGACAACCTTTGATTTATTTTTTACAGAAGGTATTTCGTCTAAAAGAATTTGCTCATTATCATAAACACCTTTAATAGTTGTTAACATATCTAATAGAATTATTCTCAAATTTAATGAAAAAAATGTTTACACATTATCAAAAAAGGGGGATCAAAAACTTTTGGAAGATTTATTCTAAATAGCCAATCCTGTTGATAGTTTGAGAAGTGAGTAAACCCCTAAATCCTCAAAAGGGGAATTTGGAAATCTTAAAGGAATAATAATCTCTATTAAAATGGTAAAACAGGAATAGTGAATAATTGTTTGTTTACTGAGATCACTTCAGCAGCCCTGAAAGCCGCCGCCCGGATGACCCGGTCGGACGGGGCGTAATATCCTAACATACGGTGTAGCCTATGAAAAAATAAAAAGCTATGCTTCCTAATCGTGAATAAGAATCGTGAATATTTGTTAGTTTACTGCGCGCGGAAAGTTGCCCCATACCTTCCGATAGAAAGAGGTTAGCGTTAGACAAAAACTTTATTTCTTATAAATATCAGCCACGTTCAATGAAATATTCAGTTTTGGCAAAGTGATAACTTCTTCTTTTTGGGTAAAGGAAATCATCTCCCAATCGCCCTTTTCATTTTTAAAATTCAGTAATACCAAAAATTTTTCAGGCTCCACAAGAAGATAATAATTAAGAGTTTCTATTTTGCGGTATTGAATAAATTTGTCCGTCATATCTTTTACCCTGGTGGCCTCACTTGACACTTCCACTATCAGTTCCGGTTTAAATTGGACATATTTATTTTCATCTGTTTGCGCTTCCTTTGTGATAAAAATATCAGGGTAATAATATTGATTTTCATTTGGAATTTTTACTTTCATATTTTCAATAAACACATTAAAGCCAAGAGGCTTTGTAGAATATAAAAACGCCAACAAAATATTTTGGCAAATAAAATGATGTTCTCTTGATGCTCCTGACATTTCAATTAAATTTCCATTAATAAATTCATGACGTACGTCTCCCGATTCTTCCAATGAAAAATATTCGGGAACGCTATAGATTTTATGTAATTCTAATGATTCCATCACATCACAAATATAACATAATTGGGAATAGAAAATTACACGAATGCATTTCAAATTGTCGCTCTGGATTTCAAGGTTGCAATCTTGTATATGGGCACTTCAAGCTAAAACGAACTTATTAGAGGTTGGCAACCTTGCGACATTTCGAAATGCACCCTGCTTCACTGTATCGAAACGAAACACTTATTGTATCAAAACCGTACAGTTCTACTTTTTTTACATTTCTAATTTATTGATTACTAACCATTAAAAAAATGGTTTAATTTTTACTGTTAATAGACGGTTACAAATACCCGGAAAAGCAGGTATATCTTTAAAAAAGAAATTCAAGGCTGCCCGAATGCTATGAGGCATGATTTAGGTATTTAAAACTGTAATGATCAATCGAAAATAAATTATCATGTTTAAAAATTATTTAAAAACCGCCTTTCGCAATCTTCGAAAAAACAAATTGTATTCCGCTATTAATATTTTCGGATTAACCATTGGTTTGGCAGCGTGTCTTTTAATTGGAGTATATATTATTCATGAATTAAGTTATGATAAATTTAATGTGAATGCTGATCGTATCGTGCGCGCAACAATGGAATACGGACAGGCAGGTACCATAAATAAAGTTGCCACAACAGGTACTGAACCAGGACCTGCATTTAAAAGAACTTTTCCTTCAATAGAAGAATATGTACGTACCTATCTCGGCCACAATGTGATAAAAAACGGGGACAAAATATTTGATGAGCCACGCATATTGTATGCCGATCCGGCATTCTTTAAAATATTTTCATTTAAAATAATTGAAGGAAACGCCGCTACTGCGTTAGATGCACCGGATAAAATTGTGATCACAAAATCTATGGCCAAAAAATATTTTGGTAATGAAGACCCATTAAATAAAACACTTACATCGGGAAGCAAAGATCTCAGAGTTTCTGCTGTTTGTGAAGACGCTCCGCAAAATTCGCAGATCAAATTTGATTTCGCCACACAGTTTTTAAATCTTGGGAATAATGTAAAAGATGAAACCTGGTGGACAGCCAACTGGATCACTTATTTTCTATTGCGCGATAAAAAAGATATTGCCCCGCTGCAACAGCAGATAAGTAATTACATGAATACCCCCCAAGTGAGAACAGAAGCAGGTTTGGAGGGAAAGGATTATCTCACTTATCATTTAGAGCCACTAACATGGATACACCTTCATTCTCCACTTGCAGGTTTTGAGCCCAATGGAAGTATCACTTTCATTTATATGCTTGCTTTGATTGCGTTATTAATATTAATTATTGCCTGTGCCAATTATACCAATCTTGCTACAGCTCAATCAGCGGGCCGCAGCGGAGAAATTGGGATGCGCAAAGTATTAGGCGCTTCCAAAAAACAGGTGTTCATACAATTCATGTGTGAATCTTCTGTGATTAGTTTTTTGGCCGCCGTACTCGCCTTTATACTGAGTATCTTTTTGATTCCTTATTTCAACAATATCACCGGCAAGCATTTCGCTCCTGAAATTTTGCTGAAACCATTGCCTGTTACAGCATTGGTGATGTTCACTTTGCTGGTTAGTTTCTTTGCAGGCTTATATCCTGCCTTAGTTTTATCAGGCACCCAGGTGATGGGAGTGCTTAAAAAGGGCTTCACATTTACAGGTGGAAATAATTTATTGCGCAAAGCTTTAATTGTAGCACAATTCGGAATCTCAGTTTTTCTGATCATTTATACAATTGTCATTTTACAACAAATGCGTTTCATGCAAACCAAAGACCTGGGATATGATAAAGAGCATATTGTAGTATTACCCATCAGTGGGAAGATGCTGCAAAATTTTGATAATATAAAAGATGCATTTGCACAAGTTCCCGGCGTGGAAAGCCTTACAGCATCTTACGATACTCCTGAATATGTACAATGGGGCGACGGCATCACAGCCATAGACGAAAAAGGAAAACACGATATTTCATTAAATGCAATGCCTGTATATCTTGATTTTACCAAAACAATGAAAATGCAGATGATTGCCGGCCGCGATTTTCAGCAATCAGATTTTGGAATGATGGATACTGCCAATGATTATGAAAACTTTCACCAGCCTTATATCATCAATGAAACCCTTGCAAAAAAATTAGGATGGACACCTCAGGAAGCCATAGGTAAAATAATTAAGAAGAACGTAACAGGGCCCGTTACAGGCGTAGTAAAAGATTTCAATTTCAACAGCCTACATAATCCGATTGGGCCAATGCTTATTTTTCTTAGCCGGAGCCTCTCACGCGAATTTATGCTACGCATCAACGGAAATAATACAAAATCAACTCTCGCCGGAATAGAAACAGTTTGGAAAGCGCGTGTTCCTGAAATGCCTTTCAGTTATCATTTTTTAGACGATGCCTATAACAAACTGTATTTATCGGACCAAAGAACTTCTTCCCTATTTTCAATAGCTGCAGGGCTTGCGATTATTTTGGCTTGCCTGGGTTTATTTGGGCTGGCAGCATTTACCACATTGCAACGCACCAAAGAAATCGGCATAAGAAGAGTGCTGGGCGCTAATGTGAGCAGCATTACATTTCTAATTGCAAAAAACTTTTTGGAATTGATAGCTATTGCAATACTTATTGCAGCGCCACTCGCATGGTGGGCAGGAAACAGATGGCTACAGGATTTTGCATTTCGCATTTCAGTTCACTGGTACATTTTCGTGGCAACGGCATTCGTTACTGCTTTGATAGCATTGTGTACGATAGGTTATCATTCTGTAAAAGCTTCTTTGTCTAACCCCGTTGAAAGTTTGAGAAGTGAATAAATAATTTATATAACCTCATTTAAAAAAGAATATGCATCAATTCAATTTAAAAAAATACTTTTTTGTTCTTATCATTTTTGTCTTTCATTCCACATTTGCTCAAACGGTAACTAAAGTAAATCCTTTCAATAAAATTATCATAAGTCCAAACATCCAGGTAACTTTTATTGCAGGAAATGAAGAAAGTGTGGCGATAGAAAAAAGTACAGTCAGCAATGATAAAATACACATTGAAGTAAATGATAAAACGCTACGCATTTATTTGGATGGTCAAAAAGATTTTCCCAAAAATGAGAAAACTTATGAAAATGGCTACAAAGAAAAGCAGCCTGTCTACAAAGGCACTGTTGTTATCGCTACCGTAACATATAAAACACTGAATGACCTCTCTATTCGCGGGGAAGAAACACAGGTTTGCAAAAGCCTGCTGAAAGGCAACAAATTCAGACTAAAAGTTTACGGCGAATCCCATGTTATTTTTGATGACGTAAACCTGGATCAACTGCTGGCTATTATGTATGGCGGAGGCTCATTGGAAATTAAATCCGGCACCATCAAAGATCAAAAATATATTGCCTATGGTGAAAGTACTTTTAATTGTTTTGCTATAAAGAATATTACTACAAAGATAACGGCTTATGGAAATGCTATTTTTGAGATCAATGCTTCTGATGCTATTAAAATTACAGCTTATGGAGATGCCAAATTAAACTATAAAGGGAATGCGCAAATAAACAAGGGACTCAATATTGGTGACGTTCAGATTGACAAAATGGATTAGAAAAACAGGCTAAATCGCAGGATAATCTTTCATTCTGTCGATTTACAATAAACGATTTAATAACAGGCAGATAAAACCTTAAAAATAAAATATTATGTTTAAAAATTATTTCAGATCTGCCTGGCGGCAATTAGCAAAAAACAAGCTCTTTAGCGCGGTAAATATTTTAGGCTTATCAACAGGCCTGGCAAGCATTATGGCTTTATCTGTTTTGATATATCTGTATGTAACCACCAATGATAATCTGAAAGATATTGATCAGATGTATTACCTGAAAACAAGCTCACCAGGTGGTGACCAATATACGCAAACCACCTATCTTTTACTGGGAGAAATAGTAAAAAAATGCCCACAGATAGAAGCTGCTACCCACATACAAAGCTGGTATTTTCCCTGGCTTAAATATGACAGCAAAGAATTCCAGGAAACTACCGATTTTGTAGATACCGGCTATTTTAAAGTATTTCAATTCCCTTTCAAATACGGCAATCCGGTTAACGCTTTTAAAGATAAATTCTCTGTTGTCTTATCAGAAGAAATGGCACAAAAATTCTTTGGCGACATAGATCCTGTCGGTAAAATTCTTACTGCTGATGATACGATGCAACTTACCGTTACCGGAGTTTTAAAACATGTACCTACAAACTGTACTATCCAGCCCACAATATTATTACCTACGGCTATACTTGAATCCAATCCTGATTTTAAACAAGGGGCCAACTGGTACAATACTTTTGCTTCCAACTATATCAGACTGCAAAAAAACAGTGACCCGAAAAAATTAGATGCTCAAATAGCGTCAATAGTAAAATTGAATTATGCTCCTGAACAAAAAGGCGATAAAGTTTTTGCTGCTCCCTTTAGCAAAATTCTCCAGGAACAGTCTAAAATAATTGGTGTGATTATTAAAGGAGCTATTGGCGCAGGCCTGTTTATTTTACTGATCATATTGGTTAATCTTGTAAACCTTAATACCGCGTGTATGCATACCCGTAGCAAAGAAGTAGCAGTTCGGCAAATGATAGGCGGAAGTAAAAAAAATATCATCATTCAATTCTGCATTGAAAATGGTTTGGTAGTATTTATTTCTGTTTTATTTGCGTGGCTGCTTTTTTCACTACTTCTTCTACCGGCAATTAATAATATGATAAAAGATAAGTGGGGCGATATAGAAACCGGTATCACTAAAGATTATCCTCTTATCATTCTTTTCGCAGGTATCGGAATCCTATTTACAATTGTTGCGGCAAGTTTGCCCGCTTTTAAATTAGCAAGTGTAAAAGTTACTGATGCCGTAAAAGGAAAACTGAATTCGGGTAATTATAAAAACAGCAGCCTGCGCAATATTTTTATCACCCTGCAATTTGTATTGGCTATTACGCTTATTTGTGTGGCGATCATTTTTAACAGGCAAATGAGCTATATGAAATCTTCATCACTTGGTTTTAATAAAGATAATGTAGCCGTTGTAAATTTAGACCTTGCTTTCCGTGATCCTAAATCAGCAGATGCACGCTTTGAAAGCATTTTAAATGATCTGAAAAACAACCCGCATGTAAAAGCGGTCTCTACCAACGGTGTTATACCCACCGCTTACGATCAGAATTATAATAGCTATATAGATCCTGCAACAAATAAGGATGTGAGTTTACGCCAGGAGCCTGCCGATGCGGGTTACGTAAATACTTATCAGATTCCAATTATCCAGGGAAAAAATTTCAATGATGCACTTGCTGCTTCTGAAAAAAATTCAGTACTTATCAATCGCGCTACAATGGACGCTTTTGGATGGAAAGATGCAGTAGGCAAACAAATAAAAGCAAAAGGAGAAGAAGGCACAACATATACCGTTATTGGCGTGATGGAAAATTTTCATTACCAGGATTTGCAAAATAACATTGAACCATTGATCCAATGGTATGGAGGAAAACCCAATCTCGAAAATCGTTACCTAAGCGTAAAAACAGATGCCGGTTATATAAAGCCGGTAATGAATCAATTGCAACAGGAATTTAAAACAATGCCCAGCCGTAGAGATTTTAGCTATGAATTAATAAGCGCCAGGATTGACAAACAATATGCTTTGCTTGATGGCATACTAAAAGTAACCAACTACATTGCACTCTTAACAATTTTGATTGCCGCTATGGGAATGTTTGGTTTAATATCTTTATTTGCGAAGCAGCGTGTAAAAGAAATAGGCATTAGAAAAGTATTGGGCGCGAGCGTCGCAGGCATTGTGAAATTGTTGTCAAAAGATTTTTTAATTCTTGTTGGCGTTGCAATAATCATTGCTTCTCCTTTAGCGTGGTATATTATGAATAACTGGTTACAGGATTTTGCTTATAGAATAAATATTAACTGGAGGATGTTTTTCGCGGCAGGAGTAATTACAATTTTAATTGCTTTAATAACAATCAGTTTCCAGGCAATAAAAGCGGCGGTAGCGAACCCGGTCGAAAGTTTACGTTCCGAGTAGGATCGTGCCGCGGCACGTTCGAATAGTAATCTGACAAAATAATAAAAATAGAAAAACGTGCCGCGGCACGTTCAAATAGTAATCTGGATTATTTTAATAAATAGCGGCTAAAAATCTTGCATATTTGTAGCCTGCCCGGAGTGACCAAAAACTTTTGGAAAGTTTATCCTGAAAGTCGTCTATTTCCTTACTCCGCCATGGTTCGTGTCTTCGCCATGGTTCGTGTCACGAACCAAATTAATTTTTTTTCGTTTGTCCGTAAGTGTTATGTTGTCTGCGGACACCCGTGAGGTTGATACAAGGGAATAAATTCCCATGTTACAAAATCGGTCGTGCCGATGGCACTTGTATTTCGCTGTGGTTTGTGTGCCCGCCATGGTTTGTGTGTCCACCATGGTTTTCGTCTCAGCCATGGTTCGTGTCACACGAACCACATTAATTTTTTTTCGTTTGCCCGTAAGTGTTATATTGTCTGCCGGCACCAGGGAGGTTGGTACAAGGGAATAAATTCTCCCGCCTTATGCGGGATTACAAAATCGGTCGTGCCGATGGCACTTGTATTTCGCTGTAGTTTGTGTGTCCGCCATGGTTCGTGTCCTCACTCCGCCATGGTTCGTGTCCTCACGAACCAAATTAATTTTTTTTCGTTTGTCCGTAAGTGTTATGTTGTCTGCGGACACCCGTGAGGTTGATACAAGGGAATAAATTCCCATGTTACAAAATCGGTCGTGCCGATGGCACTTGTATT
>Ga0208717_1000057_pt1:0-70000 | contig 71722 bp, 61 predicted proteins | sample NGESurF53shallow_FD_184489 | JGI IMG/M metagenome (GOLD analysis project Ga0208717, IMG submission 184489) | Arctic peat soil microbial communities from Barrow, Alaska - NGEE Surface sample F53-3 shallow (SPAdes) | ecosystem: Environmental > Terrestrial > Soil > Wetlands > Peat ... | reverse complement strand
AAAATTAACTTCGCACAGAATTCGCAAGAATTCCTGTCTGAAGAAACTCAACGGTCAGCCAAGTAGTTTGACTTACCCCAATCTATCCTGTTGTGAAACATCATCGACGTCTCTTGATGTTTTGACAATTTGCCGGTGAATATACCGCGAGGGCAACACCCGTTCCCATCCCGAACACGGAAGTAAAGTCTCGCTGGGCCGATGGTACTGCATTTTTGAGTGTGGGAGATTAGGTGATCGCCGGCATTATCTTGAACAAAAAAGCCACCCTTTGGGGTGGCTTTTCTGTTTCCGGCGATCTTTCTCGCTGACCATGACTCTGGGCGCCGGAGTGCAACCGTTCTGGACAGCCGGCCGGTTCCGATTTACTCTCTCCCAATGCTGCACTTACTGTTCATCTGGATTCTCAGCTCTATCGCCCTGCTCATCGTCGCCTACGTCGTTCCCGGGTTTGAGCTGGCCGGCTTCGGCAGTGCTCTCATAGCGTCCCTGGTGGTTGGGTTCCTGAACGTCACCCTTGGCTTCCTGCTCAAAGTGCTGACGTTCCCGCTGAGCATCCTCACCCTGGGCCTGTTCTTCCTCGTCATCAACGCGTTCATCCTGCTACTGTCCAGTGCCATCGTGCCCGGCTTCCGCATTCGCGGATTCTGGGCAGCCTTTCTCGGCGCCATCGTGCTGATGCTGGTCCGGCTTGGCTTTCGCCTGGTCTTTCCGGTGTAAAGGAATGGCCGGTGTAAAGGAATGGATGGAACTGCCACGCGGAGCGGTTCTCGGTCTGATGAGGCTACGCGACCGCATCTATTTCTGCGAAAGGGGCAGCTTTCAATCCGCCGACATACGGTCCAGCGTGGCGGCAAACTCCGGCAGCAGGATGGTCTGGTCGCGGTCCGGGCCGGTGGAGATCATTCCGATCTTGGCGCCGGACTCTTCTTCGAGAAACTTCAAATAATCCTTCGCCGCGCTGGGAAGTGCGTCATAGGAGCGGATGTTTTCCGTCGGCGCGTTCCAGCCCTTCAGGTTTTTCAGTACTGGCTCGATCGATTCCAGCCCACGCACGTCCGCCGGAACGGTGTCCGTGGTTTTACCGTTCACCTTGTAGCCGGTGCAAACGGGAATTTCGGTCAGCGTGTCCAGCACGTCCAGTTTGGTCACCACCAGCCACTCCGTGCCGTTAATCTGGTTTGCATAGCGCAGCAGCGGCAGATCGAGCCAGCCGCAGCGGCGAGGACGCCCGGTGACTGCGCCATATTCCTGCCCGCGGGCGCGCAGCATCTCGCCATGGCCGTCGTGAATCTCGGTGGGGAACGGCCCCTCGCCGACGCGCGTCACATACGCCTTGGTCACGCCGATCACCGTGCCAATGCGGGTCGGTCCCACCCCGGTTCCGATCACCGCCCCGCCCGCCGTGGCCGAGGATGAGGTCACAAATGGGTAGGTCCCGTGGTCGATATCGAGCAGCGTGCCCTGCGCGCCCTCGAACATTACGCTCCGGCCGTCGTCGATGGCCTGGTTCAGCATCCGCGAAGTGTCGGCGATGAAGGGCGCGATGCGTTCGGCTGCGCGGGCGTAGTCCTCATACATCTTTTCCGCGTCCAGCGGATCGGTGCCGAACAGGGCGTGGGCGATCGTGTTCTTCTCGTCGCAGGCGTTCAGGATGTGCGTCCGCAGGATGGCCGGGTTTGTCAGGTCCACAATCCGCAGTCCGCTGCGCTTCATCTTGTCTTCATACGCCGGGCCAATGCCGCGGCTGGTGGTGCCGATCTTCATCCGTCCGGGAGCGTTTTCCGCCGCCAGCTCGATCATGCGATGGTAGGGCAGGATGACGTGGGCCCGGTCGGAGACGAAAAGCTGGCCGGCGACATCCACGCCCAGGTCCTTCAGGCGGTCGATCTCCTGCAAAAATGCCATCGGGTCCAGCACCACGCCGTTGCCGATCACGGCGCGGCAGTCGGGCCGCAGCACGCCGCAGGGGACCAACTGCAGCACAAACTTTTTTCCGCCAATGATGACGGTATGGCCGGCATTGTGACCGCCGGCGTAGCGCGCCACCATGGAAAAACGCGCGCTCAGCACGTCGACAATCTTGCCCTTGCCCTCATCGCCCCACTGGGCGCCCAGAACTACCGCGGTCTTGGCTCTCATCGTTCCCGTTTCCATTTCCATCTGTCTTCCCATCCTCACGCACAGGCTCGCCCTGGTGAAATTTCGGGCGTTTCAAGTTGTCGCGGGCCGTGTTGGCGCTGCCAGGTGCGTTCAGGGTGGGCGTTGCCGAAGGACGGAGGTGTGCACACACTCCCCAAGAAGAATCCTATACTACGGGCTGCTCCCATCCAAGCGGAAAGCGGTCCGGGCCGTTCTGCACGCCGGAGATGAGATTCGGTGGATTGTCCCGAATATTTGTAGGATTGTGCAGGATATTTGTAGGATTGTGCAGCGCATTTCTTGCCTTGAAACAGGCCGTAAGTGATTGAGTGCTAACCAGTTAGCCACGCGTTTTCCGGGCGGGAAGGCAATCTGGGAGCTCAATTTTCAAAAAAAATTATCTGTCGGCGGGATTTGCGGCGCTGCGGCCGGAACTGTCGGCTCCGGGACTGCGTCGGGCGGGCGCAGGAGGTCTACCGCCATTTTACCGTTTTTGGCCTAAATTCATTTCCCGGGATAAGCAGGACGGCTCCGGGGAGGCGTTGTCGAGGGTTTCATTCTTCTTGGTCTTCCATCAATGGTATGATCGCGGCGAAAACTCTCACGCGATGACGGCGCACAAGATATCTGAAATTCGCGCGGCGAAGCCCCTGGGGGCCATCACCGGACACCGGTTCCTGCTGCTGTTTCTGTTTTTGCTGGGCTATTTGGTTTTTTATCCGTATCTGCAGAACAATGTGGCGTTCCGGATCATCGCCATCGCCATTACGGTGCTGTGCATCTATGCGGTGAGTTTCCGCGGCAGGCTGGCAATTATCGCGCTGGCGCTGGCGATTCCGACGGTGCTGGCATTTTTTCATGTCCTTGGGGCCGAGTCCGGGCCACTGTCGATTCTTTACAAGGTGCTGGCGCTGGGCTTTGACGCCTTTATTGTGGTGGTCATCTTCCGGCGGGTCTTTTTCCATGCCAGGCCCAACTCCGAAACGATTTTCGGGGCGCTTTGCATTTATCTGCTGGTGGGGTTCGGATTCGCCAACGTGTACTGGCTGCTGAACACGCTGCAGTCGCATGCCTTCTATTTCGATCCGGTGATGAATGCGCGCGCTCTGCCGACGCGATTCGATTTTATCTATTACAGTTTTGGGACCATGACTTCGCTGGGCGCGGTCGGAATCGCGGCTATGTCGGACGAGGCGCGGTCGATTACGGTGATCGAGGCCATTCTCGGCGTGCTCTATCTGGCGGTGCTGATCGCCAAGCTGATGAGCGCCTATCGCTCAGACAAGGTGACGGAGTAGGGTTGAATCCCAGGTCTCAGGAGCGAGACCTGGGGCACGCGCATCTTGGCTCATCATGCAGATGTGGGCCACTCGCGGGACAGAATCAAAGGCGAAGATAGTCGGCGTATAGTATTGCCAGAGAGTCATTTATGCCTTCAGAGCCATCGCCCAAGGGGAACGCGGCGGTTGTACGTTCGCTTCAGACAGTAGGGATGCGATCCCTCTCAAAAGCAGTGAAGACCGGTCTCGCCGATTACCACAAGACCGCCGGTGGGCGCGTTGTAGTGCTCAAGTTCGTGAGCAGGACTGGGAAGCCACCTAAGTCAGTTTACTTCGATCAGATTGTAGATACATTCGACGCTGACGTTCCCCCGAAAGGGTCGGGCTTTCATGGAGGTATGTCTGCTAGAAGAGCGACGAAAAGTACAGCAATAAAGGTTGCAAAAAAATCGGCGACGAAGGGAACGCCAGGGAGATCCGTTGGCGTCGTTGCGAAAAAGGCCGTAGGGGGCGCGCTCGACTGGCAGATTGCTACGGGAAGAGCTTCTGCCAAGGTTCCGGCGCCGATCCGTGAATTTGCGATTGTTTTCTTGGTCAACATCCGAAAGATTGTTTGCCCGAGAGCGAAGAACATGCCAGTGTTGAGCGCGGCGACAATAGGAATCGTTGGGTCACTTGCGATTTGGCTTGTCAGGCACTTCGGCATTACGAGCGAGGTCGCAGAGACGTTCGCCAGTGCCCTATTGATCATGATCGCTAGGGCGACAAAGGGTACCTTCTGCGACATGACAGCGGAGATGGCAAAAGCTGCATTGAGGAAGGCGTAAGACGGATAAGAAACGGGAGAACGAAGTTGACCCTCTGTATCGCTGCCACTTGCCTCGACGAAAAGGACCAGCCGCGGATTATAGTTTCATCTGACTGGAGGACCGAGTTGGGGACGCTGGCTGCGGCCGAAGTACAGAACAAGCTGTACTGGCTGTTCAAGGGAACGTGGTGTGTTTTGATCGCCGGTACGGTGTCTTCAGCGTTGAGCTTGCTGACCACGATTCGCAGCTCAATAGACGCGAAGAAACTAACGAGGGGCAACATCGAAGATCAATTGAACAAAGCGATTCTGGAACATCGAAACAAGCTTGTGAAGCTCTACGTAAAGTCGCGCCACAACGTGACGTTTAAGCATTTCCGCACGCACAGGTCGGAATTCGATAAAGGAAAATGGACAGAGACGCAATCAGGAATTGAGAATAGACAGCTCGACTGCTTCTTGCTTGTTTGTACCTTTATCAAAGAAACGCCATTCATATTTCAGGTACATGAGGACTGCACGGTAGTTCGGGAAGAAAACTTTGCGGCCATCGGGAGCGGTAGCTACGTTGCAAACGCTATTCTTTGCTACCGACAGCAGAATGAAGAACTGTCCGTTGACGAAACGCTCTTCAATCTTTATGAAGCGACAAAGTTTGCCGGAAGGGCGAGAGTGCCCGGAGTTGGAAAGCTGCACGCATTCTCTGTGCTCTATCCAGGCCGGAAACAGCGAAGACTGCGGCAAAAAGGTTTGCGGGAGTTGAGTAAATATTTCGATAAATACGGACCGCAGAAAGTGAAGAAGGTTGGGATTCCTAAGGGGTCGTTGGAAAGGTACTAGGAATGCGCGCATTCACGCGCGGTCCTGAGCCTCACGTGTGGTAAGTGGCAGCGTGCAGGTCAGCTTACGCTGCGGTGTTTTCCCATTCAAGAAATTCTCCCCCACTCAAGCCAAAAGATGGCTTGAATGGGGCACCCGGCATCTCCGAGGATTGCGATGAAGAACGTTCTGCGTGAACCGGGGCTATGGCTCGGGCTGGGTCCTGCACTATTGGTATTGACCAGTGTACGGCACAGCAGCCCTTACCTTTCGCATATTCCTCCTACCCTATGGTTGGCGATCATGGCGACCGGGATCGCTCTCAGCGTGCTCGGCATTCTCATCGTAACTGTAGCAAGCTTCTGGGACGCGAGTCATCCCATCGTCGAGTTGATCAGTTCGGTCGCCGTGCGAAGTAGAAGTGCTCCTATATGGGCGCGGACTGCCAACCATAGCGACCTCCGAGCATTGTACGAGTTCCTTCATAAGAAGTGGGATGAAGTCCCGTCCGTTGAGAAAATGACATCATGGCAAGAACGTTGCGACACCGGATTCTGGCTCTTCTTTAACGGGGCGAAGAGGAGGGATCTTGGCGTAAACCTGAAGCTGATAGGTGCCTTCAAGATTTTGCCCATAACGCAACAAGCTGTCGATGATCTTGAACGCGGGCTGACAACTGGATCGCAATTCGATGCTGAACACATTTGCCTATCTTCAGAGCGGCCCGCAGCCTATTATGTTGGCGATTTGCTTGTGACTGACGAGCACTTCAACGCAGCTGTTTTGTATGATTTAGATGCAAAGTGTATCGAGATCATTAAGAGCGATCTCCCAATCTATGCACGTCCCTTCACGAAAAAGGGGGTGAAAGTAATGGAGCATCGCGGCTTTCTTACATTCCCTGAAAATAACTCCAATCTCCAGATAAATAAACTTTCCAAGCTCGATCCACGGTTCGCAACAACCTCGCCATTTGAGCTTCGACGAAGTCCTCGCAAGAGGAAATCGCAACGCCAACCTGCATAAAGCACCGATTATTTGTTTTGCGACCAACTTAAGGAACGTCTGATTAAGTCTGCGATCCACCGTTTACGCAGATAAAGTTATAGATGGAGGCAAAGGGCGGTGCGGCAGCAGACACTGGCGGTAGCAGCGGAGGGCAGTTTGGAGAAGTATCGCAAGCCGACGCGGCGCGAGATCTGATGCCCGTGGCAGCGTGCAGATCAGCTTACGCTGCGGTGTTTTCCCATTCAAGAAATTCTCCCCCACTCAAGCCAAAAGAAGGCTTGAATGGGGCACCCGGCAATAAATTGCGACCGTTCGAGATTTCATTACAGCCTCCCTTGCGAACCTGGGACTGCGCACCGCCGGGCACCCCATTCAAGCCTTCTTTTGGCTTGAGTGGGGTTGGGGTTCCACTAGCGGATGAAGTCTTCCGGCGGCGCGTTCGCGCTTTCTTGCGGCCCGCTTTGATTCAATTTTCACGCGTCCCTCGATGCCCGTGGCGGCGTGCAGATCAGCTTACGCTGCGGTGTTTTCCCATTCGAGAAATTCTCCCCCACTCAAGCCAAAAGAAGGCTTGAATGGGGCACCCGGCCATACACGCACCCGGCTCATTTCGTGTCAGCCGGATGCGGAATTCGGGGATCGTCCATGCCGCGTTTCGAGTAAGACCGGGAGTAGTGTTGAAGGTTGCGACCTGCTGTACTTTTTTTGCTCCCAGGAGAACAATCGCACCGATGCCGGAATTGCCTGAAGTTGAAACGGTTGCGCGCGGGGTGGACAAGCGGGCGCGGGGAAGCCGGATTGTCTCGGTCTGGCTGGGGTCGAAGCCGGAGCCGTTTCGCTCGCCGCCGGCGGAGATTGCCGCCACGCTCACCGGTAGCACCATCGAGGGGGCGCGTCGGGTCGGCAAGCACGTTGTGGTGGACCTTGTCGGGAAGCGAAAACGTCGCGGGCAATGGATCGTTCACCTCGGCATGACCGGCAGGCTGCTGGTGTTGCCGCCGGATGCGCCGATCGCAGCCCACACCCACGCCATTCTCACGCTGGAGGATGGCCGCGAGATTCGCTTTGTCGATCCGCGCCGCTTTGGCCGGCTGGCGGTGCTCGATCTGCCGCCGGCGGGTGCAGGATTCACCGGTCCGGGCCACGAGCCGCTTGGCATTCCGTTCGACGAGTTTCGGGCGCTGTTCCGCGGTCGCCGCACTCCGATCAAGTCCGCGCTGCTGAACCAGAATCTTCTGCACGGGGTCGGCAACATCTACGCCGACGAAAGTCTTTTCCGCGCCGGAATTCGCCCCCGCCGCCACGCCGGCCGGCTGACTGGCCGGGAACTGGCGCGCCTGCACGAAGCTCTGCAATCCGTTTTGCGGGAGGCCATCGCGCTTGGCGGCTCGTCCGTGTCCGACTACGTCGATGCCGACGGCGCCCGGGGATTTTTTCAGTTGGAGCACAAGGTCTATCTCCGTACCGGCGAGCCTTGTCTGGTCTGCGGGACGCCGATTCGGAGAATCGTCCTTGGCGGACGGGGGACGCACTTTTGCCCCCAGTGCCAGCGCTGATTCAGGCAGGCGAAGCAGACGAAAGTATGAGTTTACGGATTACAGTGGGCGTCATTTATTGAATTTCAGAATCTTCATGGTAGGTACTTACCGTAACCCCTTTGTTTACTGGCAAGCACTGGGCTCCCATTTTGGCCGCCCATTTGCAATACAAGTAGACAAGCCAGTGCAACGCACTCCAGCCCGAGTGGCGGGAGAAGCTAGCAAGTTCAAGCCCGGTGAGCCGTATCAAAGAGTTTTCGGGGTAAGACACCAGAAAACCGAACGGCTCCAGCTGAACCGATGCAGTAGAAGTATCTACTTAGTCGCAGCGTTGTAGACGGGTCTACCCATCACCGGGAGGCCAGTGACCCGTGTTCCTCCCCATTTACCGGCTCCGAAGCTCCCCCCATCGGTGAACTTTCTCCATCCGGTTTTTTCTTTTCTGGTTCTCTCTGTGTGTAACCGATTGATTTTTTTGACCAGGCGGCTGCGCGATACGAAAATGTTCGCTGGGACTTGCCGTTTTCTTCCCTCCGGAGTAGCATCAATCTTGCTCATCGTTTGGCTGTAGCCGCTCACCTCTCTCAGGACACTGCGGCTCGCCGATACCATGTTACGGATAGGAATTCAAAGCAAATTCCGGATGCGCTGACGAGTGTGCGCTCCATCAGCGCAACGCTCCAATGACTGTCACATTCCGAACGCTGTCGCGAGGCAATGCGACGCATTGGATGGGCAAGTGAAAAATAGCTTGAGATAAAACTCCATACTGCCGCCCCAAACTGTTGCGCGATTCGCGCGATACAGCCGCTTCTCCGAGCGCCGAAACGCGCCAGGAAAAATCGGCAATGGCGGACGGCAACCGAATGGAACGACCCAAGGAAGTGCCTTACATGATGACAGACACAACGCCGCAGGGAGACGTGCAGCCTACTTCTCCGCACGCGGATGCAGTGGATTCCGGAACGGCTGGAGCCGCCGGAAGCAATGGACAGAACGCCCAGAATGGACCCCGGCAGAAACAAAGCTTCCGCCGACGCCGCAAACGACGCGGGCCGGGAGGAAATCCCGCCCAGGGACCAGGCCAGAACCCAAACCAGCCTCAGTCCGCCGCCGCTCCGCCGCAGGCAGGCGTAGACAACCAGCCCCGCCAAGGCGAGAACCCACCCCGGAAGCAGAAGAAACGCTTCTTCAAAAAGTCAAAAAACCAGGCGCAGGGCCAGAATGCCGGGCAGAACGCGGGCCAGGGAAATGGTCGCGGTCCGCGTGGCGACTCCCGCGGCAACACCGCTCAACAGCCGCGCCGCGGCGGCAAGCAGCGCCGGCCAAAGGTTTTTGTCGGGCCCATGGACCACAGCTATCGCGCCGCCAACGGCAACTACGCCGACTCCCCGCCTTCGACCATCGAGATGCAGCGCGGCTACGGCAATCCCCACCACAACGGCAACGGCAACGGGAACTTCAACGGCAACGTGGCCAACCCGGGAAACATAAGGGCGCTGGACGGTGTGGAGGCGGCCGCTAATTCCGCCGCCGTCGAAAACGGTCCCACGCGGATCTACTGCTTTATCGACGACCTGTTTTTCATCGCAAAAATTCAGGAAACGGCGCGCAAGCTCGGCATCAAAGTGGCCTTCGTCAAGAATGAGAAGGACACGGTCGCCGACCTGCTGGCGCTGCCGGAAGAAGAGCGCCCGACCCTGATCGTGTTCGACCTGAACAATGCCAATGCCAAGCCGCTCACGCTGATTCCCAAACTGAAACTGAAGTTGAAGCGCGGCACTTCGGTCGTGGGATTCCTATCGCACCTGCAGGGCGAGCTGAAGGCCAAGGCAATTGAAGCTGGCTGCGACAGCGTGATGCCGCGCTCGGCCTTTTCGCAGACGCTGCCGAACCTGCTGCGCCGCTACGGCATTGAGGCAGAGCCGGAGATGGACGATAGCCAGGCCATGATTGTCGAAGCCTGACGGCGTCAACTTTCCGAGGAGCCATCCGGCAATGGGCGACCAGGAAACTGCTTCTATCCCGGAGGCCAGTGCATCGCGCGGCCGCCCAGCACATGCAGATGCAGGTGATCGACGGTCTGGCCGCCCTCCTTGCCGATGTTCAACACCACGCGAAATCCCTTGGCCAGGTTTTCCTTGGCCGCCACCTTCGCGGCGGTCGCCAGCAGGTGCCCGAGCAAATCCCGGTCCTCCGCGCCGGCCTCGGCCAGCGAGTGGATATGTTTGCGCGGAATCACGAGGACGTGAACCGGCGCCTGCGGGTTGATGTCCGGGAAGGCGATCGACATATCATCCTCGTACACCTTCCGCACTGGAATTTCTTCGTTCACGATTTTGCAGAATAGACAGTCCATGGGTTTCATCTTAAAGAAATCCGCGGCCCCATAGACGAGCCCTTGCGGCGCGACACCCGGGGCCGATGAAAACCGGCAGCAAACCGGGAAAACTCGGGAAAAGCCGAAAATATTGAGACCGTCATTACGCAACGGCGGTATATTCAAAGCGGCGACTCTCTCACGACCCCGCAACGGCCGTGCAAACAATTACAGGACGGGAACGATCGGCAGGGCTGCTCGCAGCGGAGCGGGCCGGCGGCCGTTCGCGTCCACAGAGGTACGCGGAGAAACCGGAGATTTCCGACCCCGTATTGGAAGAAACGGAAGCCGTCGAGCCCTTTCTGCGCACCCCCCAGCGGGTGTCGGTTCGCCGTCGCAGAGGCAATCGTCTGGCCTCGCGGTTCGGCTGGAAAGGGCGCTGGACACGCGCCGTTTTCATTCTGCTGGTCGCGGTTGCGCTGGGTGTTCTGGCGGCGGCGGCTTGGGGCGCCAGATACCTGCTGCTCCATGATCCTCATTTTCGTTTGAACGCTGCGGACAACATCCAGATCACCGGCAATCGCGTCGTCTCCGCCGCGCAGGTCGTGGCTTTTTTTACTCCCGATCTGGGACACAGCATTCTGCGCGTGCCGGTTGAAAAACGCCAGGCGCAGATTGAACGGATTCGCTGGGTGCGTCGGGCCACTGTCATGCGGCTGTGGCCCAACAGGGTGCGCGTTTTTGTGCTGGAACGCACGCCGGTCGCCTTTGTTCGCGACGGAAACGCGATTCGCCTGGTGGACCAGGACGGCGTGCTGCTCGATCTGACCGATGCCGCGTCGCAACACGATTCCTTTCCGGTCCTCAGCGGCGTGTCCAGCCAGGAGCTGCTGGCGGCACGCGCGGCGCAGGTTGCCCAGTATCTCCAGTTCGCGCGGGCTCTCGATGCCGGCGGCCAACCCATTTCCGCGACGCTCAGCGAAGTCGATCTCTCCGATCCCGAGGACGTTCGTGCCATCTTTACCGGTAGTGGTCGTCAGCCGCTGGTGCATTTCGGAGCGTCGGATTTTCTGCCCAGATATCAGGCCTACAGCGCGCATCTTGCGGAATGGTTGCAACAATACCCACAACTGCGTTCCGTCGATATGCGCTACGGGCGGCAGGTGGTGCTCGACACCGGCACGGTTCCGATACCATCCGCTGCGGAAGCCAATCTGTCATCCGCTTCGGGGCAAGCTCCGCGCACCGGCGTCAAGGGACCCGCGGTTTCTCTCTCTGCCCAGGGGAAACAGCCGCCCGCAACCGGCGCAGAGCGTCCGTCCACATTGAAGGCAACAAGAAAAGCGGAGAGCACGCATCATCGCGCGGCCGCGCCCAGACATCGCCATCACCATTACGATCGCCATAGACGAAAGCATGTGCCGGAGCGGCGCTATTCGGTGCGCCACCCCTTGATGCACGTGGTTTCTGGAGCATAGCTGCCGGGTTTGCGCAGCGGAGAAGGAGCGGGAAAATGCCGGAGCGGGAACGAAAAAACATGGCGGTGCTGGATGCGGGCAGCGCCCGGGTGCGCGCGCTTTCCGGAGAAATTGTGGACGGCGCAATTCGCTATCGCGGCCACAGCGTCGTCGACGCGCGCGGCGTTCGCCGCAGCGTGATCGCGGACCTGGCGCCTGCGACGGAATCCTTCGACGAAGCCTTCCAGGCGATTGAGGATGCGACCGACACCGAAGTCGCCACCGCCGCCGTCGGTATCGGCGGCTCGCGCGTGCGCGGCGTCACCAGCCGCGGCGGCATCCTGCTGGGCAGCCGCATGCGGGAAATCACCCGCGACGACGTGCGCGCCGCCGTCGAGCGCGCCCGCGAAGTGCATCTGCCCGCGGAATACCGCGTCCTCCATCTGCTGCCGCAGGATTTTCTGGTGGACGAGCAGGAAGGCATCCTCGACCCCGTCGGTATGATCGGCGGCACGCTCGAAGTGAACCTCCACATCGTCATGACCCCGGCCAGCGCCATGCAGAACGTGGTCACCTGCGCCAACAAGGCAGGCGTCGAAGTCACCGACACCATCTTCGAGGCCATCGCCGCCGCCGAGGCCGTCCTGACCGCGGATGAGCGCGAGTTGGGCGTTTGTGTGCTCGACATCGGGGCCGCCTCGACTGAAGTCGCCGTGCTGTTTGAGGGCGCGGTGGTTCACACCGACTCGCTGCCCATTGGCGGCTCCCACTTCACCAACGACCTGGCGGTGGTGTTGCGCGTGCCTCTGCCGGAGGCGGAGCGGCTGAAGCTGCGCTACGGCCATACCATCGTCACCGCCATCTCCCAGGCCAGCAGCATTCTAGTGCCCGCCCCGGAGCTGGGCGATGGCGAGCATCGCGAGATTCCCCACCGCCACGTGTGCGAAATTCTGGAACCGCGCGCGCGCGAGTTGTTCCAGATGCTGCGCAACAGCCTTCGCCAGGGCGGCGTGCTGGAGGCAATGGGCTCCGGCTGCGTGCTGACCGGCGGGGGCGCCAAGCTGCCCGGAATGGCCGAACATGCCGAGAACATGCTGCGCACCTCCGCTCGCATCGGCACGCCGGTGCCGCTGTCGAGAATGCCGGATGAGTTGATCGATCCCGAGTATGCGACCCTGGTGGGGCTGTTGCTCTACACTCATCGCGTGCGCGAACAGCGCTTCGCGGACGATATCGGCGTGGGAGCGAAGCTGAAGGCGATTTTTGCGGGAAGTGTCTAGTTGTGGGAGAGAGCCGCGTTTTCCACACGGCGCTTTCCCTCACAATAGAAGCAGGACAATCCTGTCGAACGCGGCGCACCAACGAGTCTTAGGAGTTCCGGACCATGAATGAAGTGATGAATGAGCACGACCAGCAGCAGACATTGGCGATCGACGACAGCCTGCGGATCCAGTACCAGGATGAAGTGCCACGCGGCGCGAAAATCAAGGTGATCGGCGTCGGCGGCGGCGGCGGCAACGCCGTCAACCGCATGATTGAAGCCAAGGTCGAAGGCGTCGAATTCATCGTCGCCAACACCGATGCCCAGGCCCTGCGCAGCTCGAAGGCTCCGGTGAAGCTGCAGCTTGGCATGAAGCTGACCGCCGGCCTAGGCGCGGGCGCCAACCCGGACGTGGGCCGCCGCGCCGCCATTGAAGATTCGGAAAAAATCATTGAGGCGCTGGAAGGCGCGGACATGGTCTTCGTCACCGCCGGGCTGGGCGGCGGTACCGGCACCGGGGCGGCTCCGGTCATCGCCTCACTAGCCAGCGAAATGGGCGCGCTCACCGTCGCCGTCATCACCCGGCCCTTTGCGTTTGAAGGCAAGCGCCGCCTGCTGCAGGCCGACCGCGGAGTCGAGGAGCTGCTGGAAAGCGTCGACACCATGATCGTCATTCCCAACGAGCGCCTGCTGAACGTCGCCAAGGACGCGGGCTTCTTCGAGTCCTTCCGCATCGCCGACGACGTGCTTCGCCAGGGCGTGCAGGGCATCTCCGACATCATCACCATTCCCGGCATCATCAACCGCGATTTCGCCGACGTAAAAACCACCATGTCCGGGATGGGTTACGCCGTCATGGGCACGTCGCACCGCAGCGGGCCCAACCGCGCAACCGAGGCCGCCCACGCGGCCATGTCCTCGCCGCTGCTGGAAGAGGGCGCGATCGACGGCGCGCGCGGCATTCTGATCAACATCAGCGGCTCCAGCTCGCTCAAGTTGAGCGAGGTCAATGAGGCCTCGACCATCATCCAGAACTCCGCCCACGAGGACGCCAACATCATTTTCGGCGCGGTGCTCGATGAAACCCTGGGCGACGAAATCAAGATCACCGTCATCGCCACCGGCTTCCGGCCGGAGCTTCCCAGCCGCGCCGATCGCCCCAAACCCGCCGTCGACCGGGCGACAGAACCCTCGGGTGCGAGGCCGGCCAGCGGCAAGCCCCGGTTCGCCAGCGAAATGTCCGAGGAAGAACCGCCTCCTCCGACCCACCGCGCGCAGGAAACCGAGCCGGTCAGGCAGGAAACTGCCGTGCCGGTGGTCGTCGCCAGCACCCCACCCCCGGCCCGCAACTTTGCCGCGCATCATCATTCGTCCAGGCCCGAGCCGGAGGACAGCAAGCTCGACGTGCCGGCGTATCTGCGCCGGGATGAGTTCTCATAGCGCTGCCCGCCGTTACCATGCGGCGTCGTCGGATAGAAAAGCTTTGACGCCGCCGCCGGATTTGACGATGATGACTACACTTCCCGTTTCTGATGGTGCAGCGCCCATGAAGGTTCCCCTTCTCCTGCGGATGCTTTTGCTCATTGCCCTGGCCGTGCCCCTGGCGGCGGGGGCTACGCCACTGCACCCGGGCGCTTCCGACACGACCGGCAGCCTGACCACCTCGACCGCGCATCCCCATCACCGCAAGCTGCATCACGTGCGACATCGCCGCCGAGCGCGGGTTCGACATCACGCCCGGGTTCGACATCACGCGCGGGCGGTTCGCGTCTCCCGTCATCACCGCCGCTACTATCGCCATCGCCGTCACCGGTACTATGAGCGCTTCACAGCGAGTTCCTATTCCGACAGCCAGACGGTTGGCGACATCACCGGCGGGGAAGACCCGATCGTCCGTCAGGCTGCTGTCTCCGCGCTCGGGGATATGAACGGCACCATCGTCGTCATCAACCCGGCGAACGGCCGCATTCTGGCGATGGTCAATCGCCAGCTGGCGCTTTCCAGCGGCGCCGAGCCCTGCTCGACCATCAAGCTCTCGGTCGCCCTGGCCGCGCTCGAAGAAGGCATCATCACCAAGGACACGCCCGTCTACCTGGGCCATCACTTCCACATGACCCTGACCCAGGCACTGGCGCACTCCAACAATCTGTACTTTGAGACGGTCGGGCGGCGGCTGGGCTTCGACCGCGTCAAGTATTACGCCAACCTGTTCGGCCTCGGCGAGCTGGCCGGCTACAACATCCCCGGTGAGCATCTCGGCGTCTACCCGGACCACGTTCTGCCGGCCAGTGAGGGTGGCGTGGGCCGTATGTGCTCCTTCGGCGAGAGCGTCTCAGTGACGCCGCTGCAACTGGGCGCTCTGGTCGCTGCCATCGCCAACGGCGGTACGCTTTACTATCTACAGCACCCGCAAACCCCGGAGCAGGTAGCCGACTTCCAGCCGCGCATTAAGCGCCAGTTGAACATCGCGCCCATTCTTCCGGCAATGGACATAGGCATGGCGGACGTGGTCAAGTTCGGCACCGGGCGTTCGGTGCTGGCCAACTTCAAGGAGTTTCCCGTGCTGGGCAAGACCGGCACCTGCTCCGATCACGGCACCCGCTTCGGCTGGTTCGGCTCCTACGCTGACACGCCCTACGGCCGGCTGGTGGCGGTGGTGTTTCTCGAAGGCGGCCGCCCCACCTACGGACCCAAAGCGGCGGAACTGGCGGGAATCTTCTACCGCAATTTAGAGGAGCAGCATTACTACACCACCCTGAGCCCCAACCCGCCCGCGACCGAGCCGGTAACCCCGGCCATCGCCACTCGCTGAGCGATGTTGCCGAATATTGATGCGGAAGGAACCCATGCGAACCACCATCGCGTTGGATGACGATCTCATCCGGACAGCTCAGGAATACACCGGTCTGGTGCAGAAGAGCGCGCTGCTGAACGAGGCGCTCCAGGCATTGATTGAGCGGGAATCCGCGCGGAGACTGGCCGAGCTCGGTGGCATGTCGCCGGGGATGGCTTCTATTCCGCGACGCAGAGTGAAGGCGCGAGGACACGAAGTCGGAAACCACCGATAAGCGAACCTCGCAGGCTACTTCTTCCGCTCCACCAGATAGCGGGCCACCATCTTCAGCGGCTCCGCGGCGCCACCCAACCCATCCAGCTCCGCAAAGGCGGAATCGATCAGCGCGCGGGCGTCCTGAAGCGACTTCTCCACTCCATAGACCGCGGGCCACGTCGCCTTCACCGTCGCCGCGTCTTTTCCCGCGGTCTTGCCAAGTTGCTCGGAGCTTTCGGTTACGTCCAGCACATCGTCGACAATCTGAAACGCCAGCCCGGCGCGCTGGCCGAAGATGCGCAGATGCTCGATCGCGCGGCCGTCGCCGCCGGCGTAGAGGCCGCCCGTCACTACGCTGGCGGTGATCAATGCGCCGGTCTTGGCGCGGTGAATCGCCTCGACCAGCTCGGCGCTCGGCGCCTTGCCTTCGCCCTCGACATCCATCACCTGGCCGCCGATCATGCCTTCGACCGTGCCGGTGCCGCGCGCGATCTCTCCGACAATGGCGATTGCCGCGGCGGGCGGGCACCGCAGACCGGCCAGCGTTTGATAGGCCTGCGTCTGCAACGCGTCTCCGGCCAGGATGGCGATGGCCGTGCCGAACACGACATGGCAGGTAGGCTGACCCCGCCGCAGATCGTCGTTGTCAAGCGCCGGCAGGTCGTCATGGACCAGAGAGTAGGTGTGCAGCATTTCCAGCGCCGCGCCCAGCTCTTCCACGCCATCGGGCAGCTTGCCGTCGCCGCGCACCATGCGCGCCGCCTCCATGCACAGCACCGGGCGCAGCCGCTTGCCACCGGCAAACGTGCTGTGGCGCATGGCGCGATGGATGGAGGTTGGCGTTGCATCCCCCGGCGGCAACAACCGCTCCAGCGCGCGGTCGGTCCGGTCCGCTCCGGAATTCAGAATCTCTTGAACATCCAGGGACATGGATTCCATCATATCGAAGGAAACGACCCCTTTGTTTGTGATCTCGACCGGTGCGCAGCGCAGCGGAGGGACCTGCGGTTTCTTCCCACAATCCCTCTATGGAACCAGCGTCAGTGTGTGCGCCGTGGCTGCCCGCACGGCGGCATCACTGAATGGCAGCTGGAATGTCGTGCCGCGGTACCAGTACGGCCACTGGTCCATGTAATACGGGCTCAAGGGATCGCCCGCCTCGCCCGTCAACACGTTCAGCGTGGAATGGTCGAGGTCGGAGAAGTCTACCGTCAGCCGCTCCGACGGTCCGAAGCTGCGCGACACCTGCTTGACCGTGGTGCCGTCACCGGACTGCGGATGCACGCCGGTGCCGGTCCAGTCGCGCAGCCACGGAATCATTCCGTACAAGGGATGCTCGACCTCGACCGGATGCACGTCACCGTAGCGCCACTGGGCCAGGTCGCGCGGCGCGCGCATCACGTTCAGCCCGTTGTCCACCGCCTTGGCCAGAAAGTCGTTCCAGTTGCCGTATTTTTTCGGCAGCCAGCGCCGCGACTGTTCGGAGACAATCTGTTCCTCCACATACGAGGACTCGTACCAGCGATAGAGCTTCCATTCATCGCCCAGCCGGAACTTCAGGATCATCGGCCAAAGCGCTTTCCGCGCGGCATCGACGATTGTGGCTGCAGGCGTGGCGATGGTCACCTCTCCGTTCCACGACCGCAAAATATTTGCCGCCTGCCGCAGCCGGTGGTTGGGATGGTTTGAGTTATCGATGGCATAGGTGAGCCGCCGCGCGATGGCCAGGTCGAGCGTGGAATGCACATCGTTTTGCAGCGCCAGCATGTCGGCGGGGGAGAACTTCGGCTTGCTCCGCAGCACCTTCCAGATACGCTCATTGCGATAGGGCGCGCCCCAGTCGAGCGTCAGCGGATAGGGGTCGTCTGTCGGCGTTACCCGCGAATTCGCCGTCGCCAGAATGCCGTCCGGCGGATTGTAGACCGACGGCAGCTTATCGAACGGAATATATCCCTGCCACTCATGGCTGTCGTCGGTGATCGGCACGCCCATGAGTCCACCGGGCCGGTAGGGGACCATCCCGACAGCCTGGTACCCGATGTTTCCATCGACGTCGCCATAGACGGCATTCTCCGGCGGACCGCCGAACTGCGCAAAGGCGGCACGAAACTGGTCCCAGTTTTGCGCGCTGTCCACTTGATCGAACGGCAGGGTCACCGATGCGGGATCGTAGATGGTCCAGCGCAGCGCCAGCGTGCGGTCTTCGTGGGGCAGCAGCGGCGTAATCACCGGGCCGTGATCGGTGCGCAGGACATCAAGCTTTACGTTGAGGCCGCCGCGCACCTCAATCGTTTCGCGGTCGTGGACAAACGGCTTCCAGCCCTGGGGCGTTTTGTACTCGTCGCCGCGCCGCTGCTCCACATACACGTCCTGTACATCGGCGTAGAGCAGCGTAAATCCCCAAGCGATGCGCGCATTGTGCCCGACGATCACGAACGGCAGCCCTGGCAGCGTCACCCCTGCGACGTTGAAATTTCCGGCGGTCAATTGCGCCTCATACCAGGTGTTGGGGATGGTGTGGTCGAGATGCATATCGTTCGACAGCAGCGGTTTTCCCGTAGTGCTGTGCGCGCCGGAGACCACCCAGTCGTTCGAGCCCGGCGCGCAGGCAGGGCAGCCTGGAACACGCGCCGAGGGCAGCAGTTTTTCCAGGCGCAGAAGATCGCGAACGCTCTTTTCGACGCTGGTCTGCGACGCGTCGAGCGGTACCTGCGGAATCGGCTGTGGCGCGGTGATGGGCGGCTGGCTCGACACCGGCGGATGGTCGCGCCACGACCCCACCGGGTACAAATCGTGAATCAGAATGGGCCAATGCAGGCGCTCGACCACTTTTTCCCGCGCCAGCTTGGTGGGGAAATCCATGCTCAGGGTTTCGGCCATGTTCAGGGCCACCAGCGCGGAGTCGAGCGGCTGCCAGGGCTGGGGCTTGTAATCGAGCATACGAAATTCGGCGGGAAGATGGCCGCGCGTTGCCGCGATGTAGGCGTTCACGCCGCGGGCATAGTCTTGGAGGAAATGCCGCTGCTGGGGCGGCAGGGCTTGCAGGGCGGCGGCGGCGGTGTTGCGGATTTCAAGAATGCGTTGGGCGCGGTCATGGCGGACTGCTTTCGGGCCCAGAATTTCCGCCAGATCGCCGGCGGCGTAGCGGCGCAACATATCCATCTGCCACAGCCGGTCCTGCGCTGTTACATAGCCCTCGGCGACGATCAGATCGTCCATGTTCGCGGCGACGATATGCGGAATACCGTGAGCATCGCGGCGAACTGTCACCGGCTGCGACAGTCCCGCTACATGAAGCCGGCCGTCCAGTTGCGGCAGGGAGGCGCGCATGGCGTGTTTCAGCCACAGCGTCCATCCCCAGCAGAAGAGAAATGCGGCCAGCACCAGAAACGCCACAACGGCCAGCACGGTACGCGCGGGCCAGCGGCGGGCGGTGGAGGGCCGTAAGGGCTGGGATGCGCTTTCCGCCATGCCAGATTCAGTCTAGCAGGGGGAAAAACGCGCCACCTCTGCTACGGTTGGATGCCGGCTCCGACATCGCCGCCAGTCGGAACGCTTGTGTTCTTTGCCAGACGGATGCCGTAGTGCGGCTGTGTGAACCACACCAGCAACGCCGCCAGCACAACGATCAGCAAGACCCATGCACTGCCTTCCGGCCCGGTGGCGCCGCCGCTTAAAAGCACCGAGCCCGCCGGATGCGCGTGCATCAGTCGCCCGGCGGAGACCGTGCCGCTGTCTGGGGTGCCGTAAAAGTACGACTCCGCCCAGTCCCAACTGGCATGGAAGCCGATGGCCCACCACAGATGCCCGAGTCGCCACAGGCTGAGCGAAAACACCAGCGCGATCAGCGCGGCGGCGGCCAGGCCGAAGGGGCTTTCGCCGTGATTGCCCGTGTGCAGCAGGCCAAAGGCCGCCGCCAGAATAAAGGCTGCCGGCCAGAAGCGGATGCCGCGCGCGAGGGTGAACAACAGGTAGCCGCGCAGCATGAATTCCTCAGTAACGCCGACAAGAAAAAAGAAAAGGGCCCACGCTGCCGCATAGCGGGCAAGCGTGCCGACCGGCAGCGCGGCGTGGGTGAGTTGCAAATGGTGGGTGGCCGCGAGGATACCGACCAGCAGCGAGAGCAACGCAAATCCGGCCACCAGGCCGAGGAAAAACTGCCGCAGGCGATCGCTGCCGACGAGTCCGTAGAAGGCGACCCGGCGGCGCTCAAACCAGGCCATGAGCGCGGTCGCCAGCACGACGGCCAGCAGCGTCATGGCCTCCACAACCATCGCGATCGCCGGGTGAACCTCTCCGCCCGCGCGCCCGGGCAGCGACTGGTGGGTGTGGCGGCCAAACCAGCGCAGTTCAAGGCTGAACAGGAGCAGGAGCCCGATCGTGACCGCGACGAAAATCAGAATGCTCCAGCCGGCGCGCATTCCGTTGGGGCCAAAAAGGATGGGAGATCGCATCGGCTTGAGCTGCGTGGGTGGGGTTCCAGGGGTTTCCGTTGGAAGAGTATCCATCTCTATCCTCATTCAGTAAAGCGTTCGCGTAACTTCCTTGCCCATGGTACTTGCAGCGCGGCGGGATGGTTGGGAAAAAGATTCCAGACGGCGCCCCGGAAGAGCGCGGCGCTTGACACAACGCCCGCGGCCAGCAATCCTAATTGTTTCAGCCAACAGGAAAAGTTCCTACGGAGTCAACGGTCCCCAGTGAAGGTTCGCGTTTTCTATCACGATAAGTGTTTTGACGGCGCCTGTTCGGCGTCGCTGTTCGCCAGGTTTCATCGCGAATGCATCGCCACGGGCGCGGAGTATGAATTCTGCGGGCTGGTGCATCGCGCCGGCGCGCTGTTCAACGAGAAGGATTTTACCGGCGACGAAAACGCCATCGTCGACTTCAAATATTCTCCCTCCCCGGCGATTACCTGGTGGTTCGATCATCATCTGAGCGCCTTTCTGACGCCGGAGGACCACGCCCACTTCCTGGCCATGCGGGCAAAGGACGCGAAAGTGCGCGAGCGCCAGTTCTACGATCCCGACTACGTTTCCTGCACCAGTTTTCTGGCCTACATCGCTTCGACGCATTTCGGGTTCGATACCGGGCCCTTGGCGGAGCTGATTCGCTGGGCCGATATCGTCGATGGCGCGCTTTATGAGAGCCCGGAGAGCGCGGTCGAGATGGCGGAGCCGGCGATGAAGCTGACCATGGCGATCGAGTCGACGGAGGCGCCGGGCTTCATGCGGCGGCTGATTCCGCTGCTGACGGAGAAGAGCTTCGCCGAGATTCTCGACCAGCCGTTCGTGCGCGACCTGCTGCCGGGGCTGCTGGAGCGCCACCACAAGGCGCTGGAGCTGATCCGCCAGCGGTCGAGCTGCGAGCGAGGCACAATCTACTTCGACATCACCGACCATCCCGTCGAGGGGTACAACAAATTCATCCCCTATTACCTGCATCCCCAGGCCACCTACAGCGTGGGCGTGAGCCGGTCGAGCTTCCGCACCAAGATCGCCGTGGGCTCGAATCCGTGGACGAAAGTGGCGCCGGAGACGATGCTGAATCTGGCGACGATTTGCGAGCGCTACGGCGGGGGCGGCCACGCCCGGGTGGGGGCGATTTCCTTTCCCCGGGAAGAGGACGACCGGGCGCGGCAGGCGGCGGCGGAGATTGTCGCCGAGCTGCGGGCGCACGAGCCGGCCTAGCCGCAGAGCGACGGGAACCCGCAGATCCCTCCCATGCGTCCTGGGTGCGCAAGGACCGGCGCTCGAGTTGACCCACGGCTGCTGGCCTAGAACGTCCATCGAGCCGTAAATCGTTCCAGAAAAAGACCCAGCCTCCGTTTCCCGGTCCCGGTACCGATCGGAATCCCTGCCCGCTCGACGGAACATTTCTTTGCTGCGCTGCCGCTTCCGTATGAATTAAGCTGAAGCCACCAAGCCTTTTGCCGAAAAGAGACATAAGCGGGAAAACCGCGCAGGGGAGCGTCTGTCTTCTCCTGCCGGTTCTTCGTGTGCCGGACTGCCGGACGCAGTTGTGGAGCGGGCATTGCGGGAGATGTTTTCACAGGCCGATGCGGAGGCGGAGCCAATCTGGCCGCTGGAGTTCCAGGAGGAACGCTGGAGCTGGCGCAAGCAGATTGCAACCGCGATTGCCGTCGCGGTGGGGTTTGGCCTGCTATCCGCCGGCGGGCGGATGCTGTCGGAGAGCAATCACCACATTTTCACCTTCTGCGCCGCCGACGGCGTGCTGATGGTGGTTCTGCTGCGGCGGCCGATGCGGTACTGGTGGATGATGCTGGCCGGGGCCTGGCTGGGAGACGCCGTTTCCATGCAGGTGGTGCTGGGCTACGCGCCTTGGCTGATCGCCAGTATTTCCCTGTGCAATGTGCTGGAGTCATGGCTGGCGGCCGGGTGGATGCGGCGGGCGCTGGCGCGCAACCGCGACCTGGCTTCGCCGGCGATCATGCTGCGCTTCCTGCTGTACGGCATCGTGTTGGCGCCGGCGGCGACCGGGATGCTGGCGTCGGTCTGCTCCCACCTGGCGGGCGGCGGGGGTTTGTGGACGATCTTTACCCACTGGTACCCGCCCTATGCGCTGGGCATGGCGCTGATGGTCCCATTCAGCCTCGCTCTGCGCGACCCTGAACTGAAGGAACTGTTTTCCCGCGGGCGCATTCTGCCGACTGCCGGCGTTCTGCTGGGGGTTTTGTTGTTGACGGCCGCGGTTTTTCAGGAGACGCGGTACTCTCTGCTGTTTCTGCTGGTACCGCTGTTGATGCTGGCGGTGTTTGAGGTCCGCGTGGTGGGCAGCGCCCTGGTGCTGTTTGAAAGTGTGCTGGTGGCCACGCTGTTCACCCTGGACGGCAGAGGACCGTTCTGGGTGGGAGACGGCGCCACCCTGCGCAGCAGCGTCCTGCTGCTGCAGTTGGCAAGCCTGCTGGTGGTGACCTGGATGATGCCCTTTGCCGCCACGCTCGAGCGACAACGCCGGCTGCGCGAGGGGCTGCACCAACAGATGCGGCGCTACCGGCTGCTGGCCGAAAACTCCCGCGACATTGTAGTGCTGGCCAGCCTGGAAGGTCGCCGCCTGTATGTTTCCCCGGCAGTGTACGACGTGCTGGGATGGACGCAGGCGGAATGGGCCAACCAGGATGCCGCGGACTTTATGCATCGCGACGACCTTGCGACCTTTCGGCGGATGCTGAAAGATCTGCGGCGAGGAGCGGAGCGGCGCGCCATCCGCTACCGTACCCGGCACAAGAAGGGCGAGTACGTCTGGATGGAGGCCAACGTCCGCACCCTGCCCGATGAGACCACCGGCAAGCCGTCCGCGTTTGTGGCCAATATCCGCGACATCTCCGAGCGCGTCGAGGCGGAGCGGAAGCTGTCCGAGGCGCACGAGTATGTCCAGCAGCAGGCGCAGCGGGACAGCCTGACGCAGCTGGCCAACCGCAGAAGCTTCGACGAGGCGTTGGAACGGGAATGGCGTCGGGGACGCCGCACCGGCAGCCCGCTGGCGCTGCTGATGGTCGATATCGACTCCTTCAAAGATGTGAACGATACCTACGGGCATCGTGCCGGAGACCAGTGTCTGCAGGCCCTGGCTGCCGTCCTGCGCAAGTCGGGCCGCCGCCCCGGGGATCTGATCGCGCGCTACGGCGGGGAGGAATTCGCCGTGCTGCTGCCGGACACCGACCTGGCCGCCGCGACCGGAATCGCCGACATGCTGTGCCTGCGGGTCCGCCAACAGACGTTTGAGGCGGGAACCGGCTGCTCGCTGGCGCTGACCGTCAGTGTGGGGGTGGCGGCGCAGGTGCCGGAGAAGCGCAACCGCGCCGATGGGCTGGTCGAGGCGGCCGATCGCGCGTTGTATGCGGCCAAGCAGGCCGGGCGCGATTGCGTGATGGCCGAGTGCGCGGCGGGTATGGCCGCGCCCATGTTCGATCCGGTAGAGTAAAGCGTGAGCGGGGTGGGAACCGCGGGTCCCTCGACTGCGTCCTTGCCTGGCAGGGACTTCGCTCGGGACGACAGCCGCTTTTTCGCTCCGGTCCTTTTTCGCTCCGGTCATAGTCGCTCGCTCCTTTTTCAAACATGCCCCGCTATCAGACGAAATTTCTGCTCTCCGCCACCGCCGCCGACCAGTTTCCCGCGCCGACCGCGCCGGAGATTGCCTTTCTGGGCCGCTCGAACGTTGGGAAATCGAGTCTGATCAATGCCCTGCTGGGGGAACCGGCGGCGCGGGTTTCCCAGACTCCGGGCCGCACCCGCGCCATCAATTTCTTCGCCTTGCATCTGCCGTCACGGGTGGTGCCGGAGATCGTGCTGGCCGACCTCCCCGGCTATGGATACGCCAAAATTTCCCGCTCCATCAGCGCCGAGTGGCCGTCGTTCATCAACCCCTATCTGGCGACCAGGGAGTCGCTGGCGGCCTGCGTCTGCCTGGTGGACATGAACGTGCCGCCGCAGCCCGGCGATGCCATCCTGGCCGAGTATCTGGACAGCATCGGCCGGCAAAGGATCGTGGTCGGCACCAAGTCCGACAAGCTTTCCGGCAACGGGCGGACGACGGCGGTGAAGGCGCTGCGCGCGGCCCTGGGGGTCGAGGAGATTCTGGTCTGCTCGGCTAAAGATGGGCGCGGGATCGGGGCGCTGTGGAGCGCAATGCACGCAGTTGCCGAGGAAGCGCGACACACCTGAGATTTTCGCGGCGCGGGAAAACCGCAGGTCCCTCCGCTACGTCCGCTCCCCACCCCAGCGACGAAGACCTGTCGCCGGGGGCCCCGGCTTCGCGGACTTCGGTCGGGATGACAGAATTCTAGTCCAGGCTCAGAGTTCAACGGATTGTTCGACGCCGCTTAAATCTTTCCAGCGCAGGGTTGCGGCGGACTCCAGAGGCGCGGCATGGATTTGATCGAGAAAACGCGCGCGCTCGGCGGGGTGGAGATCGAGGATCCGTTCGAGCGGCTTTTGGCGATGGAAGATGCCCGGCGCCTGCTCCAGCCAGCGGCGTCGCACGGTGTCCTCGGGCGGAAGCAGATCGAGGGCGATCCGGTCCAGGTGGCGCATGTCGCGCGGAGTGGCTGCGCTCCACGAGACCTCTTCCGGCGCGGGTGTTTCCGTGTTTGGCGGTGTCAGGATGTGCGCTCCGCGCTCGCTGAGAGTGTCCAGTGAGCGGCGATACCCTTCGTCGGGGGCCGGGGCGATCAGATCGGGCTGGACCCCGCGGGCGACCATTGCCGGAAGAATGTCGGCCGGGTCTCCGAGCAGTCCGGTCGAGAGAGGAGCATGCTTGCGCAGCTCGTTTTTGAGCACCCGCAGGGCCTCGTCCAGGGTGTTGACCATGAAATCGCAGGAGCCGTTGCGGACGGCGGTCTTCAGACGCTCCGGGTCCGGATCGATGCCGAGGAACGCGCCGCCGGCGAGGGTGGTCGCCAGCGCCAGCTCCGCGCCGCGCAGATCAAAACCGGCAGCGCACAGCAGCAGACGGCCGGCCAGCGCGCCGGAAAACCGCTCCGCGGCGATCGATTGGAGCTCGAGGTATTGGCGGTAGACGGCGGACTGCCGCAACCCGGTGGCGTCCCGGCCGCCCGGTCCCTCACCACTCGGAGTAGGCTTTGCCATTGCTGCCGACCAGGCCGGAGCCGCTGTGGACGTCGTCGATTCCGGTCTGCGACTCGTTGATGTTGGTATAGCTGTCCGACTGGTCGGTTACCCAGGTGGTGTTGCTATGGGTCATGGGATCGACAGGAACTGTTCTCAGGTAGCCGGCGGTCACCAGATCGTCGAGGGACTGCGGCGCCTCCTGCTTGTCCTCGGTATATTGCTCGATGGCGTCGCGCATGGTGTGCAGGTCCTGGCGCAGGGCCGCCTCGCGCGCACTGCGGATGGCGGAGATAAAGCTGGGCACGGCGACCGCCAGCAGGATGGAGATGATGAGCATGACCACCATCAGCTCCACCAGCGTGAAGCCGGACTGGCGAGCGCGGCGGCAGCCGTTTATTCTCCCCACGATTTGTTTAACCGTTACCATGTTGAGTATTTTGTCCCGTTCAATGCCGTGCCATCGGATGCGGAATGCACGTCGAAAACGTTCTGCCCGCCCCAGGAGTCGCTGTCCGGGTCATCCTGCATGGAGCGCAGCACCCAATCCGTTTTCCCGGTCATGGGATCGATGGGAATCTTGCGCAGAAACTTCACTTTATGTTCCTGGATGTTCACTCCGTTGACCAGCGTATCCAGATCGGGCGGATATCCGAAGCTGTCGATCGAGGTGCGAATGGCGCCCCGGTCCGCCGCGTCCTTGTATTCGTCGATAGCGTGCCGCATGGTCCAAAGATCATCGCGCAGCACCTGCTCCTTGCGCCGCTGAATCTGGAAGCGGGCGATCGGGAAGGCGACCGACGCCAGAATCGCAAGAATGGCCACCGTAACGATCAACTCGATCAGAGAAAGACCGTGCTGGCGTCGGCGGCGGGAAACCGCGGGTCGCGCGAGTCCGCCCACCGTTTGAGTCCAATTCATTAAAACTGCGCTCCCTGCACCCTTCAGGTTACTGCACGTGGATCGTGGCCGGGGTCCCGGCAAGCACCGGCAGAATTGCCTGATGGCTGTTGCGGGCGGCGGATTTTACCACCTGCACCGTGGTATCGCCGGGCGCCTTGGCCTGGAACGTGAGCACGCAGACGGTGCCGTTGCCGGTGATGCCGGCTGCTCCCGGAGGCCGGGAGGTGCTGATGGTCACATTGCCGTCGCCGTCGTCGCGGTGGACCAGGGCGGTGGTCTGTCCGTCCTTGGCCAGCAGATTGCCGGTATCGACGTTCACCAGGCTGAGTACCTTCGGGTTGTAGTGCAACTGCATGGGGACGGAGAACACGTCGTGCCCGCCGGATAGATTGACCGCCATCTTGAAGGTGCTGCCAACCTTTTGCAGTCCGGGTGGCGCGGCCAATGTCAATTGGAGCGGCGCATTGTAGGCAGAGGAGGCCACGGGCGGCGAGGTGGTGGACCCGGCCGCGGCGGGCGGCGGGTTGATACCGGCGTTGCGGACGCTCTGCTCCATCTGGTTCGCGGCCTGGCTGGCAGCCGCCGGCGCCGCCGGTACGCCGCTCGGTTCAAAGGTCATGGGCAGCCGGCCATTGCGGGTGATGGCACCGTCCGAGACGCCCAGGGGCCGGTTCATATTCAGGCTGATGTTGGTGCCGGTGCCGGTGTCGATGGTGCGCAGGTTGAGCGGAGTCAGGTCAATGCGGCGCACCAGGTGCGGTATCAGCACGAAGACGATCTCGTCGTTGGTGGTTTGGGTCTCCTGCGAGCTGAACAGGTACTTGAGCAGGGGAATTTCTCCCAGTCCGGGCGTGCCGCCGACGGTGAGGCTCTTGGTGTGCTGCAGGATTCCGCCCAGCAGGTTGGCGGTGCCTTCCTTCATGCGGATGTTCTGCTCCAGGTCCTGCTGACCAATGACCGGCTGCTCGATGCCGCCCAGATTGCTGTAGCTGGTGATATTCGACACGATGATGTGCAGCTTCATCGAGACATCGCCGTCGTAATGGATCGTGGGCTGCATGGTGATCTGCACGCCGACATCGATATAGGAGAACTGGGTGCTGACCAGCGGGCTGATGCCGGCCGCCGCGATGCCGGCGCCGGGAGAAAACGATCCGGTGGCGATGGGGACTTTGGAGCCGATCTTCAGCGAGGCCTTTTCGCCGTCGATACAGCGGATCTGCGGGTTCTGCAGCACGCGGGTGTCGGAGTCGGTCAGCAGCATGTTCAGCGTGGCCGCCCCGATGGTGATGCCGAAATTGGTGGCGTTCAGGTTGCCAAGATCGTTCAGCGTCAGACCGCTGGCGGTGGTGGAGGTGCCGGTGGTGCCAGTGGTGCCGGTGGTCGAAGCGGTGGAGGCGGCGGTCGAGGATTGCAGTTGCAACCCGATCGATCCCGGCAGTTGCAGGCCGATGTTGCGCAGCAGGTCCTTGTTCACCTCCAGCACCGCGATGTCGACGACGACTTCCGGCTTGGCCTTGTCGAGGTCGTCGATGATCTTCTGGGCCAGCAGCAACTGGTCCGGCGTGCCGCGCATGACGATGGCGTTTTCGCTGGGCACAGCCTGCATTTTGACCGTGGTGTCCATCAGGTTGCGGACTGCGTTCAGGATTTCATTCAGGTCGTTGGCGGTCGACACGTTGCCCAGGTAAAAGGTCTGCACCGCCTGCTCTTCCAGCTCCGTCCGCTTTTGCCGGGTGTTGGCCGCGACAAAAATGGTGTCCGAGGTGATCGGGCGCCAGAAGGTCTGGGACACGAAGGAGACCGCGCGCAGGGCGTCGAACAGGGTGACATGCTGCAGGTCGATGGGAATGCGCTTGGAGGTGTAGTCGGGATCGAACAGGACGTTGATGCCGGCCAGCTTGCCGATGGTCTGGTAAATGGCCTTGGTGTCTTCGACGGCATGGATGGTGATCGGGGTATCCGAGAGCGGCTTCAGGTGCAGTGGGCCGCCCAGCGACTGCAACTCCTCGCGGTCCCGCTTGGAGGTATAGGCGAAGTCGTCGGGTTGGGCGACGTGAGGAACGCCTTTGATCTGGGCGCGGGTCCGCTCCACTTCCTGCTGTGCGGCCTCATTGCTGGGATCGACCTCGAGTGCGCGCAGAAAATCCGTCAGGGCGGCGTTCAACTGGCCCTGTTGGCGCAGCTTCCGTCCCATATCCATGTACTGGAAGGCGGCCATGTAGCGGAGCCGTTCATAGGACTCCTTGTACTTCATGTCCGACGGTTTTTCCAGCCATGCCTGGCGGTAGTTCTGATAGGCGGTGACGTAGTCTTCGCGGATTTCCGCCTTTTTGCCGGCCTTGAAGTAGTCCTTGGCGGACTCGGCGTGGAGCGGGGAAACGGAACCCTGCACCAGGAGAAAAATCAGCGCCAGCCACAACCAGGAGGGAACACAAGTGGAAAATCGCCGGCGGCGGGATGGCCGGGAGAGCGGACGAACCGAAGCGCCCTTACCGTCACCGGAACCGCTCAGAGAATTGCCACCGAAAGAAGAATTTGGACACAAAGACATGAAGTCGACGATTCCCGGTACTCGCATCCCGAACCCGGGGAAAGTGGCGATGTTGCGCTGCTCAGAAACAGGCAACGGTTCGTCTCCTCAATATACCATCGGCGAGGCAGTGCTGACCGGCTCCAGGGGCATCTGGAGAACGGACGCAGCCGGAGAGTGGATGGTAGCCGCGGGAGGAAAAATTCGGGGAAATTTCCTGCGACCCCCAATGAGTTTCCGACCGCGTTGGGACGCCAACGGAAGCGCGCCATGGCTGCGTGCTAGCATTGAAATTTGAGCCTCCAGCCATGCCCCGCCCGCCGCAAAACATTGTCCCCAGCCCGCCGAAAAAGCCCAAACCGCGCGACCCGGTCGCTTCCGGCGAACGGGACGCGGCGGTGAACCGCATGGCCGGGCACAATTACTTTCTGCTGGACCGGTTTGAGGCCGGCGTGGTGCTGCGCGGCACCGAGGTGAAGTCGATCCGCGAAGGCAAGGCCAACCTGCGTGACGCCTACGGTCTGGTGAAAGACGGCGAGGCGTTCCTGTTGAATCTGCATATTGGGCCGTATTCCCACAGCGGCTATACGAACCATGACGCCGTGCGCACCCGCAAGCTGCTGCTGCACAGCGAAGAGCTCCGCAAGCTGCTGGGCAAGGTGCAGCAAAAGGGCCTGACGCTGGTGCCGACGCGGCTGTATTTTCGCCGGGGCCGGGTGAAATGCGAGCTGGCGGTCGCCAAGGGAAAGCAGACCTGGGACAAGCGCGAAACCGAACGTCGCCGCGAGGATGACCGCGACGCGCGGGCAGCGATTGCCGCCAGCAAACGCAGGAACGCCTGATGCGTCGGAAATGATCGGGCGCGTGGAACTTCCATCACGTCCATCGAGGTGCATTGCCTCCTGAACCTGTGCCGATTCGAACTCCGAAGCCCATCGGCCTTTAAGAATGAACCCTGGATGTATGGAGGCGAGGATCGCGCGGCTGAATTTCAAGAGAGCGTGGAAGGCTGACGCCGGAAGACGAATAGGTTGTTCAGCCCGAGCTGGAACCGCCGATGCACGATCAGCTCGAGTTTCCACGGTGCAAAAATTCCTGGCGTCTGCCTCACGTCGAACCCGTGATGCTGCTCGGTCGCCATGCCATGAATCACGCGTAGCGTTTGCAGCACTGCCAGAATGGAGTCGACGCGCGGCGAAGGCACGCTGATGATCAAGAGTCCACCGGTTCGCAAGTGCGCGGCGCACGCTTGTGCGAGCGGGTCAAGGCCGGCGGGTGGGATATGTTCGAGCGTCGCCAGCATGGTGATGACATCGAAGGTGCGCGGCACCGGCAGTACATCCGGAAACATCCCCTCATAAAAGATCAGGCCGGGCAGCTTCGGCAAATTTTGGCGATCGAGCTCAAGATCGACGCCCACGGAATTTTGCAGCCCACGAATTTCTCGGAAGAGCGCCCCATCGGCCGATCCAATATCGAGAACGCTTGCGCCCGGCGGTATGAAGGGCGCAGCCATGCGGATTCGCCGGAGCTGCAGGACGCGATCGAGATATTTCACACTCTGAGCTTACGCCGCATGGGAGAATGATGTTGGGCCTCTCGGACATAATCATGCCGTCGAGAAGCAATCAATCTTTTACATCTGCGGTGAAAGTGACCAGCACGGCCAGCGCAACATTAAGCGCGAGTTCATTATGGGCCGGCCGCCGAAACAATCTGAAACTTGAAAGGGAACGGAATTAACCATGAAAAGCCAACTTACATTTGCCGCTGTGCCTTCGCTTGCCACCGAACTGCTGGTGGTTCTTGCCGCCGACAGCTCTGCCTCCAAAGATAAGAACGCGCCCGCGCAGCCGGTTCTGCTGAGCAAGGATGCGACCATCGCCAGCGCCGACAAGCCCGCTCTGACCAGCGGAGAGTTCAACGCCGGCGTCTGCGAGACGCTGCTGCTCCATGCGCCGCCGGAGCTCAAGGCGAAGCGGCTGCTGATCCTGGGCGTGGGCAACGCTGCCAAGGTTTCGCTCACGGAGGTCCGCAAGGCCGCCGGAGCGGCGGTCCGGTTCGCCAAGCCGCGCGGCATTCGCGAGCTGACGCTGGTGCTGCCCGAGCATGAGGGCCTCGACATGGCCGCGGCGGCGCGCGCGGCGGTTGAGGGCGCCTTCGTCGGCGACTTTGACCCGGACACCTATCGCTCCGACCGCAAGGATCGTTCGATCCAGACATTTACCGTTGTCGCACCGGCTTCGGTGGACCGGGCCGCAGTGGAAGCCGCCTCGCGTGAGGGCGTGATCCTGGGCGAGTCGCAGAATTTTGCCCGCGCGCTGGTCAACGAGCCCGGCAATCGTCTCACTCCGACCGCGCTGGGGCTAAGGGCGGAGGAGATGTGCCACGAACATCATCTGGAGTGCGAGGTACACGGCACCGACAAGCTGAAGGAGCTGAAGATGGGCGCGTTCTGGAGCGTCGCTCAGGGCTCCGATGAGCCGCCGGCGCTGGTAATCATGCGCTATGAGCCTCCCAAGACTGAAAATAAGAACGCGTCAAAGGATGGCCCCGTGCTGGCGCTGGTGGGCAAGGGAATTACGTTCGATAGCGGCGGCATCTCCATCAAGCCTTCCGAGAACATGGAAAAGATGAAGTACGACATGGCCGGGGCGGCGGCGATGATCGGCGCCATGCGGGCCATCGCGCTGCTGGAGCCGAATGTGCGCGTGCTGGGCATCGTCTGCTCGGCGGAAAATATGCCCTCCGGCAAGTCCTACAAGCCCGGCGATATTTCTGTCGCCATGTCCGGCAAGACCATTGAGGTGATCAATACCGACGCCGAAGGCCGTCTGGTGCTGGCCGACGGGCTGCATTACGCCAAGCAGTTGGGGGCCACGTATTTGATCGACGCGGCCACCCTGACCGGGGCCTGCGTGGTGGCGCTGGGAGCGCTGAACGGCGGCGTGTTTTCCAACGACGAAGACACCTACGAGCACTTCCGCCAGGCGACGGCGATTTCCGGAGAGAAATTCTGGCGTATGCCGGTCGACGACGAGTACCGCGAGATGATCGTCTCCGACATTGGCGACATCAAGAACACCGGCGGGCGTGCAGGCGGCGCCATCACCGCGGCCATGTTCCTGAAGGAATTCGCCGGCGATACTCCGTGGATCCATCTCGACATTGCCGGGGTGGCCTGGATGGACGAGCAGAAGCCGTGGATCGCCAAGGGACCGTCGGGAGTCGCGGTGCGCAGCATTGTCGAGTGGGTGCGCAGCTACGCCGGGTAAGTCGCTTCGGTCAGAGTAGGTCTGCGACCGTTTGTTGTGCTTCCAGCGGGTACCCCAGGTCTCGATTCTGAGACCTGGGATTCACCCAATCAGATATTTCAGATATTCTCGCAGCCGCTCGAGCGCCTTCTATCGTTGCAGGGGATCGATGGGAATGTTGACGTCCGTCACGCGGAAATTCTCCGCCAGCACGGGATGTTTCCTGGCGATGGCCCGGTACATTTCCCAGGCCACGCGGCGGTAGGAGATGTGGCCCTGCGGGGCGCTGCGCAGCTCGGCGATGTATTGCGCCTCGGCGAAATCCATCTTGAACAGCGACCGGCAGCGCGTGCCCAGCGGCAGCAGATACTGCGCCGTGGCGCGGGACTCGGGAATCTCCGCCTGGGCCAGTTTCTCAAATGCACCGTGCGCCTTCCGCACCGCGTCCTCATACGGCTGGCGGAGGTTTGAGGCCGCCAGCAACTCGGGCACTTCGTATCCGTGCAGGCTGGTGAAGCTCTGCAGGGTCTGGACGCAGCGGCGATGGCGGTGCATGTCGCGGAAACCGCCAATGTCCATCAGGATGTCGAAGCGAAAACAGTAGCCGGAGGAAAATGCCCGCAGCAGTTCGTCGTGTTTGCCGCGATGGCGCGTTCCCAGCCGCAGGAGTTCGTCGCGGCGGCCTGCCTCCAGCGCGGCCACCCGGTCGCGGATCTGGCGGTAGGGATGGTGGCACGCACCATACAGCAGCGTGGTGACGATTTCCACTTCCAGTGGCTCGTCGGCTTCGACCAGATCGACCAGCGGAGCGGGCTGAATTTTCTCGTCGCCCAGCAATTCGCGGGCGGCCTGTTCCAGGTCGGCGTGGGTCTTCTGCGCATATTCGACGGGCGCGGCATATTTCACCAGCGTGGGGGCGGCGGGTACATCGCGCAGCAGCAGCGCCGCGGCCTGTTCGCCGAGCGCGGGCGCGGCGGCGGCGATGTCGTGTTGGAGCGCTTCGAGCGCCGCCCGCTGCACGTTCCACGCCGGGCTGGTGGCGGCCTGGCGCAGCTTTTCTCCCAGCTCGCGCACCTCGGCATGGCTGTGGGAGAGCAGTCGCGAGACCTGAGTTTCGAGCGTGCGGGCGTTGACGATTTCGCCGAGCGAGGTGTTGGCGGCCAGCGGCAAAAGATAGCGGGCGCCGTCGAAGGCGCGGGCTTTTAGCGTGCGTTCGTAGGCCTCCGGCTTCATGGTCTCTGGCCGGGGAACCTGGCTGCGCAGCAGTTCCACCGCGCCCTGAGAAATTTCCTCATAGGAGTGGAATAGACTCTCGACGCACTCGGTATACTCCTGCCGTGCGGCTTGGTTGTCGCCAAACTCCGGCAGGTACCAACCGCTTTTGCGAAAGTTCTGATAGCGGGTGGAGCGCTCCTGCCCGTCCCAGCGCTGCTCGTCGACCAGCGTGATGGCGGCCAGCAGGGACAGCCGCTCGACGGCCAGCGCGATGTGGGCCAGGTCGGCGATGGAGCGATGACCGTATTGGAAATAAAAGGTGTTCAGGAATTGTTCCGCGCGCTGCGCGTTCAGCTCACGCAGGGACTCCTTCATGGAAAGCGAGGAGCGCGAGTATTTCGCCATGGCGTAGGCCAGCACTTCCGGGTCGGCGCCGTGGATGGCGTAGACTTCGGTGAGAGCGCGGCGGTCTTCGGCGGGAGCTGGATTGGTTTGGTCGGCGGGCATGGTTTCTCGTAGCAATCTGTCGATCCAGTGGTTGGGATGTACGGTTTTCAGGGTAACGCACGCTGGAAGTCCCGTGGACGGAAAACCCGTCCGATCCTGGTGCGTCCGCTTCCTCCGCTTCACGGCATAATAGATTTGAAGGCTTCCGATGGGCGACGTTCTGGCGATGACCAAAGATCGGCCGTGGGCGCTACCGGCGCAGCCCTGGGTGATGACGCAGCGCTGGCACAGCCTGCTGTTCGCCCACTGGCCGGTGGCCGCGGACGCGCTTGCCGCCCTGCTGCCGGAGGGCCTGATCGTTGACGGCTTCGCCGACACCGGATGGGTGGGGATTGTGCCCTTCACCATGGACCGGATCCGTTTTCGCGGCCTGGGCAGCGTGCCCGGCGCGCGCCGCTTTGCGGAGCTGAACCTGCGCACCTATGTCCGGGACCGCCGCACGGGAACCCCAGGGGTCTATTTTTTTTCGCTCGATGCAGCCAATCCGGCGGCGGTGGCGGCGGCGCGGGTCTGGTTCCATCTGCCGTACTACTGGGCGCGGATGCGGGCGAAAGAGGACGAGCGCGGCTGGGTCCACTATGAAAGCCGGCGGATGTCATGGCGGGAGCCGGTGCGGTTCCGCGCCACCTACCGCGGGCTGGGGCCGCAACCGAGCCAGCGCGCTGCCCGCGATAGCATCGAGTATTTTCTGACCGAGCGCTACTGCCTGTTCACGCAGAATCGCCGGGGGCAGATGCTGCAGGGCAACATCCATCATGCACCCTGGCCGCTGGAGGCGGCGGAGGCGGAGATCGAAGTGAACGATCTGCCGCGGGCCCACGGCATCCGCCTGCCGGATATTCCGCCGGTGCTGCACTTTGCTCGCAGCCAGCAGGTGGTCGTCTGGAAGCCGCAGCCGGTGCTGGCGCTCGCGTGATGGAATCCAGCGCTCCGGATTGACTTTGTTTTGGGGAGAAACCATGTCTCCCAAGCGAAACCTGTTCGATGCGGGCAAAGCGCAGGATAGCGCGACCGGCACTCTTAGCCGGCGAAGAATTTCCATTCAAGCCAAGAGTGGCTTGAATGGGCCAGCCGCCGAAACATCTGCCTTTTGGCCGAAGCAACCCGGCTTTCGCACGCTAGCCATAAAGTAGCGTCCCTGCGTGGCAGCCAAAGAGTGATTTTGCTCATCCAACTACCTCATCTGGCGCATAAATGTGCCGGTTGGGGCAGTTGCTCACCGCCCCCAAAAGGAGAAAGCAAATATGGTTCGTTCAATATCGGTAAAGACTTGCTGTTTCGCCGCCGCGGCGGTGGTCCTGGGTGTGGTGTTTTTCGCATCGTGCTGGACTCCGGCATATGCAGACTCGGCCCAGACGACAAAGCTTCTTCAACAGGCAAAAATGTCAGCCATCCAGCTCAGGAACGATTCTTCCCAGATGAAAACCTATGTCGGATCCGGGCTGTCATGGCGCTCTCATGCGAAACAGATTGACATCATCAAGGAACAGGTCAATAAGAGCGGCAAGATACTCGCCGAACTGCACGATGCTCGCGATAGCTCCGCACCATGGCAACAGGAGGTAATCGACAAGATCACTCCGCTGCTGCAAGAGATGGCTTCGAATACCGAGTCGATTATCAACCATCTCAACGACAGGCAACACACGTGGCAGCCTAAATACCAGGCATACTTGACGTCGAATTCCGAACTGTCAGCGGACTTATCCAAGTTGATCGGCGACTATATCGACTTTGGGAAGGCTAAATCCAGAACAGATAAAATGTCGCAGAGCCTAGGGTTCTCTGGGTCCTAGGGAGACTTTGCGCACGCCTTCCAGGGGCAGCTTTATTGGATAAGGTTTGTAGCAGGACAAAGAGCAATGCGGCAGCACACAGTGGCGGTGGCGGTGGATGTCAGCTTCGAGAAATATCCAAGCCGCCGTCACCTTCAAGCGGGCGGAGGCTTTCCGCTATGGCTGGTGTGTGAGGCCTGGCACCCCATGTCTCGTTTTTGAGACATAGCATGGAACTCTTCGCATCCTCATCTACATAATCTACGCGGCCAGAGGCTTGATCTTCCGGCGCTTTCGCTGCGAGGCTTTCCACAAATCTCGTTGCAGTTGCGCCTTGGAGAAGAAATCCGGCGACAGCGTAAAAGCCTCGCCCAGGCGGATGCTGAGGTCCAGGGTGACGGCGGTGCGGCCGTTCAGAATGCGCGAAATGGTGGCGCGGGCCACGCCGATGTGCTCGGCCAGTTCCGTGGCGGAATGATCTCCCAGAAACTCCCGCAGCAGTTCGCCGGGACTCGCGGGATTGTGCATCGCATTGGGCAGCATCGGCAAAACTCCATCTCCTAGTGGTAATCGGTGTAATCGACCAGAACAGCGTCCGGTCCGTCGAATGCAAATACCAAACGCCAATTCCCATTCACCCTGACGGCAAAGTGATGCTTCAGTGTTCCCTTCAGCGGATGGAATTCCCATCCGGGCCGATTCATGTCCTCCGGGACGGAAGACAAATTCAGGGTCGTAAGCAGGATACGTAAACGGGATTCGTGCTTGGGCTGAATCCCGGCCTTCGATCCCGTGCGGAAGAAATTCTCCACTCCGCGATGACGAAAGCTTCGGATCACAGGAGCCATCGTAACATACTGTGTTACGGAGTGAACAGGCGCCGTTCACTTTTCAGCAAGCTGTCCGCCGCCATAATTTGCCGGATGTAAGAATGGGTAGAGGGGGAGTCGATCGAATGTATTCCTTGGAAGGGCGCATTGCCCTGGTGACGGGCGCATCGCAGGGGATTGGCCGGGCCTGTGCGTTGACCCTGGCCAAGGCCGGGGCGCAGGTGGCGCTGGCCGCGCGCAATATGGAGAAGCTGGCCGAAGTGGCGGCGGAGATCGCCGCGGCGGGCGGCACGGCGACGGCGTTTGAGTTGGATCTGGCCAGCGAAGAGTCGATCAAGGCCGGCGCGAAGGCGGTGCTGGCGCAGTTCGGCAGGATTGAAATCCTGGTCAACAACGGCGGCATCACCCGCGACAACCTGATGCTGCGCATGAAACGGGCGGACTGGGACGCGGTGCTTGCGACCAACCTGACGGGCGCGTTTCTGCTGACGCAGGCGGCCTGCTCCAGCATGTTGAAGGCGCGCTGGGGACGGATCATCAACGTGGCCAGCGTGGTGGGAGAGACTGGCCAGGCGGGGCAGGCAAACTATGCCGCCACCAAGGCGGGGCTGATTGGGCTGACGAAGTCGCTGGCGCGCGAGCTGGCCTCGCGCAATATCACGGTGAATGCGGTCGCGCCGGGCTATATTTCAACCCCCATGACCGCGGCGCTGAACCAGCAGCAGCAGAGCGCCATGTTGACGCAGATACCGCTGGGCCGGGCGGGAACGCCGGAGGATGTGGCGCATGCGGTGGCGTTTCTGGCGTCCGAGGGAGCGGGTTACATTACCGGACACGTGCTCGACGTGAACGGCGGCATGTACATGGGGTGAAGCTGCGGGAGACCCTGGGGGGAACTTCGCGCACCTTCGATCCCACCGTTCGCTCGATCCCACCCTTCGCCAGGAGCGCGAAGGATGGGGCACCCGGCTTTCTATGAATGGGTATTGACGAGCTTCAACGGGAAGAGGAAGATTTTTCGCGGGGGAATATCGCCGTGAAAAACAGCTTTCGGCTTGCCTTGCTCGGTCTCTTTTTTACCCTCTGTTCGACGTGCCTGATTGCCAACGCGGGTTCGGTGATCGGCCCCAAACGGGTCAGCTTCCAGAGCGGCAAGGAGACGGTCCACGGGGTGCTTTACCGGCCCGTCGGGAACGGCCCATTTCCGGCCATCATCGTCATTCATGAATGGTGGGGCCTGAACGGCTGGGTGAAGCAGCAGGCAAAGATGTTCGCCGAGCATGGCTACGTTACCCTGGCGGTCGATCTATATCGCGGGCAGGTGGCCACCGACGCCGAGACCGCGCATGAGCTGATGCGGGCGTTGACTCAGGACCGCGGCGTTGGCTATCTCACCTCCGGCGTGACGTATTTGAAGACGTTGAAGAGCGTCGATCCGGAGCGCATCGGCGCGGTGGGCTGGTGCATGGGCGGAGGGTTTGCCATGCAGTTGGCCATCGCCGAGCCTTCCCTGCGGGCGGTGGCGATCAACTATGGCGCGCTCGAGACCGATCCGGCACAATTGAGGAAAATCCACGCCGCGATTCTCGGCAACTTCGGTGCACTCGACCGCGGGATTACTCCGGCGGACGTGCATGCGTTCGCCGCGGAGATGAAGAAGTTGGGCCATCCGGTGGACGTGAAGGAGTATCCGGATGCCGGCCATGCCTTTCAGAACCCGGGCAACAAGAATGGTTATCGGGCGGCGGATACTCGCGATGCCGACCGGCGGATGATTGCGTTCTTTGGCAAATACCTAAAGCGTTGATTCTGGGTGAGCTTCTCGTCCGATGGAGTAGCGAGCGCATCGCGGGATCTTCCCCTTGATACTGATTTCCGCCGATTCAACATGCCAGAGCCGAGGGCGTTGTCCATTTCCGGACAGAGATTTCTGAAAACGGACAGTTTTCGCCAGCGCGCAGACCGCAATTTCCCATAGATACTTACGCTTCCACGCAAACACTTATGGAATGCCAAGTGCAGAGAATCAAGCTGTACGGGCGCAGGGAGTGAACCGCAGATCCCCCACTTCGCTGCGCTTCGGCCGGGACGACAGAGTTTTTCTGTGGGGATGGAGGCATGTCTGAATGCGAAGAATCTGGATTGATCTGCGGTCCGCACTGCGGCAGTTGAGGAAGAGTCCGGGATTTGCGCTGGTCGCGGTGGCGATTCTGGCGCTGGGGATTGGGGCGACGACGGCAATTTATACGCTGATCGATCAGGCGCTACTGCGCTCGCTGCCGGTGCGCAACCCGCAGCGACTGGTGCAACTGAGTGGCTCCGGCGCATGGGACGGACATACCAGTTCCTTTGGCGGAGACGAGTCGAATTATTTCTCCTACCCGATGTATCGGAACCTGCGCGACCAAAATAAAGTCTTCAGCGGAATGCTGGCGGCGAGTCCCGCGAGTGTGGGTCTCCAGTGGCACAACCATACGGAGGCTGTGGGCGTCGAGCTGGTTTCCGGAAATTATTTCGATGTGCTCGGACTGAAACCCGCGCTGGGGCGACTGCTGTTGCCATCGGACAATCGGTTGAAGGACGGCAGTCCGGTTGTGGTTCTCAGTTTCGCGTACTGGCAGCGACATTTCGGGGCGGACCCGCGCGTGCTTGACCAGACGATCGGCGTCAACGGACATCCTTTCACCATCGTCGGCGTGGCCGCGCCGGGATTTCACAGCGTGATCGGAGGCGATACCCCCGGCTTGTTCACACCGATGGTGATGGAGCCGGAGGTGATGCCGGGAGTGGATGACCTCGCCAACCATCAGTCCCGATGGCTGAACATTATTGCCCGGCTCAAACCGGGAATCACGCGGACGCAGGCCCAGGCGGGGATTGCTCCGTTGTGGCATGCGCTGCGGGCGACGGAATTGCAGAAAATCTCGAACCACTCGGCGCGCTTCCGGGTGGCCTACCTGGACAAAAGTCGATTGACGCTGCGAGACGGAGCCAGGGGATTTTCTCCGGATTTGCAAAATCTGCGCATGCCGTTGCTGATTGTGATGTTTCTGGCGGCGCTGGTCTTGTTGATGGCGTGCGCCAATGTCGCCAGCCTGATGCTGGTGCGGGCTGCGGGACGCGTTCGGGAAATCTCTGTGCGCTATGCGCTGGGCGCAAAGCGAAGCCAGATCGTGCAGCAACTGCTGACGGAAGGGTTGATGCTGGGGTTGGCCGGAGGGGCATTGGGGCTGTGGATTGCGCCTCATGTTGCGACAGTGCTGGCACGGAGGATTCTGGATACGACCACGGGCGAGCTGCCTTTCTCGACGCATCCGGATGGATGGATGCTGGCGTTCGCCGTGGCGCTCTCCATTGCTGTCAGCCTGTTGTTCAGCCTGGCGCCCGCGCTGCAGTTCTGGCGGCCGGATGTGACGCCGGCGTTGAAGCAGCAGACACCGACGGTCTCCGGCGGGTCGTTGAAACTGCAACGCGTAGCCGTGGGCGTGCAAATCGGATTGAGCGTGCTGCTGCTGGTGGGGGCCGGACTGTTCGTGCGGACGCTCTACAATCTGAAGTCCATCAACGTGGGATTCGCGACGGACCACCTGATCGAATTTCAAGTGGACCCGCAGATGGCTGGATATGCACCCAGCGCGATCACGCCCCTGTATCAGCGAATGCTGAACACATTGCGTGGACTTCCGGGAGTGCGCGCGGTGGGGGCGACGGACGATCCGGAGCTGGCAAACGACGATACCGGCGGGAATATAACCATCGCAGGATATAAGGCCACGGAAACAGAAGATATGAACGTGGAACACGCCGGTGTAAGCGCGGATTTCTTTTCCACGCTGGGAGTTCCTCTGCTGGCCGGCCGGACGTTTACCGACGCAGACAATGCGGGAGGGGCAAAAGTTGCCATTGTGAATGAGAGCTTTGCCCGGCATTATTTTGGCAATCCACGCAATGCTCTCGGTCATACCCTTGGTTTTGGCGGAGGAAACAAGGTGAAGACCGATATCCAGATTGTCGGCATTGTGGGAGATACGGAGCATGCCAACGTGAATGACCCCAGAATTCTGCGCAGCGTCTTTATTCCTTATTCGCAGACTCCGCGGCCCCGCGGCATGGCGTTCTATGTACGCACCTGGCAGTCGCCGGAAGCGGCGATGGCGATGATCCGGAAATCGATGCACGATCTGGACTCGAAGCTGGTGCTGACCTCGCTGGAGACGATGGGCGCGCAGATCAATGACGATCTCGACACGCAGCGCACGGTGGCGCTGCTGGCGATCAGTTTCGGGATTCTGGCGCTGTTGATCTCCGCGGTTGGGCTGTATGGCGTGCTGTCGTATGCCACGGCGCGACGGACGCGGGAGATTGGTCTGCGGATGGCGCTGGGGGCGAGCCGTGCGGCGATTGCTCGCATGGTGCTGTTGGATGTGTTGCGGCTGGTTGTCGTCAGCGTGGCGATCGCGCTGCCGGCGGCGTGGTTGTTAAGCCGCTGGGTGCGAGAGCAACTCTACGGCGTCTCCGGGCACGATCCGTTGACCATGTTGGCGGTGGTGGCGGCGGTAGTTGGCATTGCGCTGGTCGCCGCGATTTTGCCGGTGCGGCGGGCGGTTGGGGTGGATCCTATGACGGCGCTGCGGTATGAGTGAATCGAGATCTGGGGCGTCCGGCTGGCCCGATTGGAATGCAGCATGCCGTCCCACCCTAGCCGCAAAAGACGCGGCTAGGATGGGGCACCCGCTTGAATGGGACACACACCCAGGTCTCAGGATCGAGACCTGGGATGCCCCGGCTGGCTCGATTGGAATGCAGCATGCCGTCCCACCCTAGCCGCAAAAGACGCGGCTAGGATGGGGCACCCCGCTTGAATGCGGCTACGCCCAGATCTCAAAATCGAGACCTGGGGCACCCGGCCACGTGCGTCAGAAGTAAATCTAGTTCCTGATCAAATATTTGCTTTCCCGGAGATGGCGATGGAGGTTGGCCAAATGGTAGAGGTATTCATGAAAGTCTGCCGCCATCAGCTTCATGACTTTTTCCCTTTTTCCCACGGCTGCCATGAGGTAGCATTCTCTTCCCATCTGGGAATAGAACTCGATGTTGTGCCGGTTCTTGTTTTGATTTTGGAAGAATCCAGCGTAGAGAAGAATGTGCGCACCGGCTGACTCCATCCAGAGAGGGTTCTTGGCGCTGGTGAGCTGCTGCATCATGAGCTCAGCGATCTGGGTGAGATCTGCAAACTGCCTGAATTCCTGATCGCTGGGGCTGTAATCGCGAGAAAGAACTTCCATCCGATCTACCGACTGCTGGCAAAAATGACCCAGCACGCTGGCAAGATAGACACCCGTAGAGCTGCTGATCCGGGACCACTGCTCACTTCCCATGGTTTCGTGGAGATTTGAGGCCCAGAAGTTAAGAGCCTGTTCTGCCGTGACACCATACAGATCCTCAAAATAGTGAGTCGATGGCATATGCGTATCGCCTCCTGGGAGCACTGGGAAAAATATGCCTATTTCTATCCTGTGTGTCCGAGGTTTGGGAAGAGTTAAATGCCCGAGCGCATCCGACTGAGCACTTGAGTGACGATCCAACCGCTGGGCCCTTTACTCTGGTTCCCACCCGGGCGATGAAGACCTGTCGCTGGGGGCCCCGGTTCGGTGCGGTGGGATGAAAATTTTGGAATGGGGCGCACCCACCCAGGTCTCAAAATCGAGACCGGGCTGCGCGCGGAACTGGATCGGCGCGAGCGGGCCAAAGCCGCGGCTTGAATTGCCCATGCCCGGCGCGCGGCCATACAATCCTGAGGTGAATCCTGTCCGCGCAATTTATCCCGGAACGTTCGATCCGCTGACCAACGGGCATCTTGACCTGATCGCCCGGGGCTCGAAGATATTTGACCATCTAGTGGTGGCGATCCTGAACAACTCGGAAAAGCAGCCGCTGTTTCCGGTCGAAGAGCGGGTGGAAATGATTGCCGAGGCGACGCGGGAGTTCGGCAATGTTTCCGTGAGCACGTTCGACGGCCTGCTGGTCGAGTTTGCCCGCCAGCAGAAAGCGCAGGCGCTGTTGCGCGGCATCCGGGCGGTGAGCGATTACGAGTATGAGTTCCAGATGGCGCTGATGAACCGCCGCCTGGCACCGCAACTGGAGACGGTGTTCATGATGCCGGCGGAGAAGTATTCGTATGTGAGCTCGCGGCTGATTCGGGAGGTTTTTCGGTTGGGCGGGTCGGTGGAGGGCCTGGTGCCGGCCAGCGTGGTGGAGCGGATGCAGGCTCGGGCGGCGGAGGCCGAGTAGGGGATCCCATCCCACCCTTCGCCAAAGGCGCGAAGGATGGGGCACCCGCCAGTGGCAAATATATTTACCGCATGAGGGAAACTGTGTTATTACAGTTCCCAAATGAATACTGAACGATGGTGGATTATCGTCAGCCTAGGGGTCCTCTGGGTAGGTGGGTGGGGATTGCTGTTCTATCGAAAGCCAGACGTTTTTGTGCGTGCTGGCATGAGACGTGTAACTCCTGGTCGCATCAAATTCGTGCAAAAACTAGGGATCTTGGAAATGACGCTGGCCGCGCTCTCTTTGTTGAACGCGTTTTTGATGGCCGCGTTTCACTGGAAATATTGACGGTACCTGCTGCAATCGAGTTTAGCCGGACCTCGGTTTCTGACTTGGCGACATGTGCCATCTCTGACAAACTACTTGTATGACAGTTTCCGCTGCTTCCAAGATCTTTGCCGACCGGATTGGCCGTATTCAGGTTTCCGCCACCATGGCCGTTTCCGCCGAGGCGGCTCGGCTGCGTGCCGAGGGCGTCAACCTGGTGGACTTTGGCGCGGGTGAGCCGCACTTCGACACGCCGCGACACATCCGCGACGCCGGCATCGCCGCCATTGAAGCGAACTTTACCCGCTACACGCCGGTCGGCGGCATTCCCGCGGTGCGCAAGGCAATTGTTGAGCGCCACGCGACGGATTTTGGCTCCAGCTATTCGCCGGACGAGGCGGTGTTTACCACGGGCGGGAAGCTGGCGCTGTTTCACGCCATCCAGGTGCTGGTGGACCATGGCGATGAAGTGGTGCTGCCGGCGCCGTATTGGGTGTCCTACAAAGACATCATTCAATATGCGGGCGGCGAGCCAGTGTACCTGGAAACCAGCGAGCGGGAGAATTTTCGCATCACCGCGGCGGCGATTGAAGCCTGCATCACGCCGCGCACCAAGGCGATCATTCTGAATTCCCCGTCGAACCCGGCGGGCGCGGTGATGTCTCCGGCGGATCTGGAACAAGTGGTGCGGCTGGCCCATGCGCGCGGCATTTATGTGCTGCTGGACGAGTGCTACGTCTACCTGCAATACACGGGCGCGGTTATGTCGGGGGCCTCGTTTACCGACTGCAAAGAGCACATTGTCGTGCTGGGGTCACTGTCGAAGACCTACGCGATGACGGGCTGGCGGGCCGGGTTCGCGCTGGCGCCGAAGCCGATCATTCAGGCGATGTCGAAGCTGCAGAGCCAGGACACCTCCTCGACGGCGGCGTTTGTGCAGAAGGCGGCGATTGCCGCGCTGACCGGGCCGCAGGACTGCGTGGCGGAAATGCGCGCGGAATATCTTTCGCTGCGGGACCAGACGCTGGCGCGGCTGGGGGAGATTCCAGGGATACGTTGCACCAGGCCGGAAGGCGCGTTTTATGTGTATCCCAACATCTCGGCGTTTCTGAACACGCGCAACGGGGGCAAAGGCAAGATCGCGACGGCCTCGGAACTGGTGACGCGGTTGCTGCATGAGGCTCGCGTAGTGGCGGTGCCGGGCGAGCCGTTTGGCACCAACGAGCACATCCGGATTTCCTACGCCGTTTCCCATGCCCACATCGATGAGGGCATGAAGAGAATGAAGGATTTCTTCGCCAAGATTGGGTAATGCGGCCCCACCCAGCGAACCGCAGGTCCCTCCACTGCGTCCGCCAGCGGCGGACTCCGGTCGGGATGACAATTTCTGGTTTTTGAGCAGGAAATCAACAGCACCGCCGATCGAATTCCTATGGAAAAACTTGCTCCGTTTCGTTTGCGTCCGTGGTTTCGCACCCGTGTCTGGGGGGTACGCGACCTGACGCCCTGGTACGACTACAAGATCACCGGCGAGCCGATCGGCGAAGTGTGGCTGAGCGGGGACGATTGTGTCGTCGATAGCGGGCCGCTGGCCGGACAAACATTCGCAAGCGTTTTCCATGAGCATGGAGAAGCGCTGGTGGGCGGGGAAGCGAGCCATCGGGAACGCTTTCCGTTGTTGATGAAAATTCTTTTTCCTAAAGAAAAGCTAAGCGTGCAGGTGCATCCCGGCGATGAGATGGCGCGCCTGCATGGCGAGCCCCATGGCAAGACCGAATGTTGGTATGCGCTGGAAGCCGAGCCGGGCGCGGCGGTGGCGCTGGGCCTGCATCCGGGAACAACGATCGAGGCAGTGCGGGCGGCCATCGAAGCGAATGCGCTGGAGTCGCTGCTGGAGTGGGTGCCGGTGGAAAAAGGCGACATGATTTTTGTCGATGCGGGCACGGTGCATGCCGTGGGACCGGGTGTGGTGCTGCTGGAGACGCAGCAAAACTCCGACATGACCTATCGGTTGTACGACTATGGCCGTCCGCGCGAGCTGCATCTGAAAGACGGCTTGCAGGCGACGCGGGTACAAACCGCGGCGGGCAAAGTGCCGGCGAAGATCGAAGGCGACCAGGCGGTGCTGGTCGAGTCAAAGTATTTTCGCGTGGACCGGTTCGAGCTGGACGCCGGAGGGATGCGGGAATTTTCCACCGCAGGCGAGCCGGCGGTGGAGTTGATTTTTGCCGCCAGCGGCAGCGGCGCGGTCCATTTTGAGAAGGAGACGCCGATTTCCCTGCGGCGCGGGGAGCTGGCTGTGGTGCCGGCGTGCATCTCACAATGGAGCATGATTTCGGTGGAGACGATGGAGATACTGCGGGCGGTCCCAAGATAGGCAATGGCTGTACGGTTGAAATTTTGTCCGGAAATTACCTGCTTCGATTACGATGTGACAAACCCCATGGATTTTCGACCCTTTATTCTGGCTGGCGGCAGCGGCACCCGCTTCTGGCCGCGGAGCCGTCGCCTGCATCCCAAGCAGGTGTTGTCGCTTGACGGCGATCGCAGCATGTTGCAGCAGACGGTCGACCGTCTGCTGCCGATGGCGTCGGCGGAAAACTGCTGGGTGATTACCAGCGACGGCCTGCTACCGACGATCGCGGAGCAACTGCCGCAGCTACCTTCCTCGCAGATCCTTGCCGAGCCAGTGGGGCGCAACACGGCTCCGGCGGCTGGGCTGGCCGCGTTCCTGCTGGAGCGCGAGGCGCCCGATGCGGTGATGGGATTGTTCCCGGCGGACCACGTCATCGGCGATGCGGACGCGTTTGAAGAGATATTGCGAGCCGGATGCAGCCTGGCTTCGGCGGGGGAAAACATTGTCGTATTGGGGATCCATCCCTCCCGGCCTGAGACCGGTTACGGATACATCGAGACCGGCAGACACCTGAAAGACAGCGTGTTCCGGGTCCGCCGATTTACCGAGAAGCCGAATCGGGAGCGTGCGGAGGAATTTCTGGCGGAAGGGAACTACTACTGGAACAGCGGCATTTTCCTGGCCACGGCACGCACCTTTGCCAACGCCTTCCGGGAGCATCTGCCGGAGACGGCTCCGTTTCTCGAAGAGATTGCGGCGGCCTTTGGCAGCGATCTATTCGCGGACAAACTGGCGGAGCTTTATCCGCAATGCGAGAACATCAGCATCGATTACGCCATTCTGGAACCGCGCTCGGCCAAGGGCGAGCGCCGCTCCAACCTGTATTGCATTCCGGCGGAGTTTGGCTGGAACGATCTCGGTTCCTGGGCGGCGCTGTACGACCACAAGCTTTCTCAGAGGCACAACACGAACGGGGAGACGAACGTCATCGAAGCCGCGTCCGAGAGCGTGCTGGATTCGCGCGGCAACTACGTGCATGCGCCGGGCAAACACGTGGCGCTGGTGTGCGTGGAGGACGTCGTGGTGGTGGAAGCCGACGGTGTGCTGATGGTGACGACGAGGGCGGGCTGCCAGGACGTGGGCAAGCTGGTCAAGCGGCTGGAGCTGGAAAAGCGGGACCATCTGATTTGAACGCGGGTGCGGAAACAGGACGGGTTAGACATGGAGAAACGGCAGGTCCCTCCACTGCGTCCGCTCCGCGGACTTCGGTCGGGATGACAGATTTGAGCAGGGAGACAGAACCGCAGGTCCCTCCACTGCGCTACCCACCCCAGCGACGAGGATCTGTCGCTGGGGGCCCCGGCTACGCTTCGGTCGGGATGACAGAAGTGGGAAGCTACGCTTCGGTCGGGATGACAGATTTCGGGCAATCGTCTCTGGGACAACACGGTAGGAAACTGTGATGGATAGAAACGGAACCGCCGTGAAGTTCGGCACCGACGGCTGGCGCGCGGTCATCGCAGAGGACTTTACCTACGCCAACGTGCGCGCGGCGGCGGCGGCCATTGCCAACTACGTGCTGGAGGAAGAAAAGCCGGAGCGCGGCGTCTGCATTGGCTACGATACTCGGTTCGGATCGGAACGTTTTGCCGGAGTGGTGGCGGAAACGGTGGCTGCCGCGGGGATTCCGGTGCAGTTGGCCAACGGCATCACGCCCACCCCGGCGCTGTCCTTCGCCGTGCATCAGCGGGGCGCGGCGGGCGGGGTGATGATTACCTCCAGCCACAACCCGTTCCAGTGGAACGGGGTCAAGTACAAGGCCGGTTATGGCGGCTCCGGCAGCCCGGCCATCATGGCGGCGATCGAGGCCCGGCTGGGCCGGCCGCTGCCGCGGGTTGCGAGGCCGGCTTCCATTGTTCGCGTCGATTTTCTTCCCGGTTACATCGCCGCCATCTCGGCGTTTGCGGATCTCAAAAAGATTGCTGCCAGCGGACGGAAATTCGCCGTCGATTCCATGTACGGCGCGGGGGCGGGCGTTCTGGCGGGGATTTTTTTCGGCGCTGGAATTCCGTTCGTCGAAATTCGCGGTGAGCACAATCCGCTGTTTCCCGGCATCAACCCGGAGCCCATTGAGCCGCATATCCGCGCGCTGCAGGCGGCCGTGGTCGAGAATGGCTGCCACGCGGGATTCGCCACCGACGGCGATGCGGACCGCATTGGCGCCGTCGATGAAGACGGCAACCTGGTGGACGCGCACAAGATATTCGCCATTCTGCTGCGCTGGCTGATCGAGCGCAAGCAGTGGCCGGGCGAGGTAGTGCGGACGTTCAACACCACGCGGATGCTGGACCGCATCTGCCAAAAGCACGGCCGCAAACTGCACGAGGTGGGGATCGGCTTCAAATATATCTGCGATCTGATGCGGACACGCGAGATTCTGGTCGGCGGCGAGGAGTCGGGCGGCATCGGCATCGCGCGCCATCTTCCCGAACGCGACGGCGTGCTGAACTCCCTGCTGCTGGCCAACGTGATGGCGGAGGAAGGCAAGACGCTGGGAGAGCTGGTTGCCGATCTGCAGCGAGAATACGGGGAGCACCAGTATGGGCGCATCGATCTGCATATTCCCGACGAGTTGAAGAATGCCGCGATGGCCCGCGCGCAGGCCGGCGTGGAGCGGTTTGCCGGGATGCCGGTGGAGCGGGTCGAAACGCTGGACGGGTACAAATTTTTTCTACGCAATCCGGAGGCGGCCACGAAACCGAACGCGGCCGAGACCTGGCTGCTGCTGCGGGCCTCCGGCACCGAACCGCTGCTGCGGGTGTATGCCGAGTCGTGCTCGACGGCCTCGGTAGAGAAGGTGCTGGCGGCGGGGCGGGAGTTCGCGCTCAAGAACGGGGGGGTGGCATGACAGGACCGGCGGCCGCGGTGGAGCTGCGAGTGCGGGGCGTGCTGTTCGATATGGACGGCGTGCTGATGAGTTCGCTGGGGTCGGTGGAGCGGAGCTGGCGGAGCTATGCCGCCTCCCGCGGCCTGGACGCGGAGGCGGCCATCAAAATGGCGCATGGGCGCCGGGCGATCGAGACCGTGCATGCGTTGCGGCCCGACCTGGACGCGAGCGCCGAGCTGCGGGTGATTGAAGAGCTGGAAGTGGCGGACAACGAGGGGCTGGTGGTGTATCCGGGGGTGATGGAGATGCTGGCGGCGCTGCCGGAGGGCCGCTGGGGCATTGTGACCTCGGCGACGGAGCGACTGGCGCGGAGCCGCCTGGCGGTTGCCGGAATCCCGGTCCCGAGGCACTTTGTGACCAGCGACATGGTGGCCCAGGGCAAGCCGTTCCCGGAGCCGTACCAGCGAGGCGCCTCGCTGCTGGGCGTGCCGGTGGAGCGATGCCTGGTGATTGAAGACGCGCCCGCCGGGGTAGCTGCCGGCAAAGCCGCCGGATGCAGGGTGATGGCCGTGCTGACTACCCACGCGGCGGAGACACTGATGGCGGCCGACTGGCGGGTGGAAACGCTGGCGGGGGTGCGGGTCATGGGCGGTCCCGGCGATCAGCTCACTCTCTATTTTGCACCGGTCATGGTGGAGAAAAAGACGTAAATTCTTAAAAAGAATAGCCGCCCCAGCGACGAAGACCTGTCGCTGGGGACCCCGGCTGACCACCCCAGCGACGAAGACCTGTCGCTGGAGACCCCGGCTGACCGCCCCAGCGACGCTGCGGCCGGGGGTGACAATCCTTTTGACGGGACCCCATTCGCCCAGAATCCTATCCGGCTACTTCGCTCATGTTTCACCTGCTCACAAGAATTCTGCAATTTTTTGCAACCTTTTTCCGGCGGGCCCGCATCCCACTCAGCAAGGTTTTCTGTTGGAGTTGGTCATGAATTTGTCCTGTGCAAACTCGGATTGCAGAGCAGAGTTGAAATATCTGCGCGGTGGGCGCCTGTTCCTGATGGAGCGTCGGCCGAACCTTCCCCATCTGGTTTCCTACGACGCTTCCCAACCGAAACGGCCAGTGACGATGCGGCGTTATTTCTGGCTGTGCGAGACCTGCAGCCAGAGCTACGCGATCCGGCGCTGGACGGAGACCGGAATTGAGCTGACGCCCAAGCAAGGCGCAAAGCGCGTGCCCATGGCCGCCCCGTCGCGCGAGTGGGCGGTGCCCGGGCTGGTCGGATAAGTCAGACTGGCCCTCACCGGCTGTCGCGCTAGCTTTCTGTATCGCCGCGGCGTCCTGCCGCGAACTTTTCTCGTCCGACGGTATCGCGCCCTTCCCATGCCTTGACATATTTCCAGTGGACATAGGCGGAATGGTTGAGGTGCAGAATGAGACCTTCGCGTCCATCGAGAAATCCCAGACGAAAAATGTAATTTTTGAGGAACGTCAGGGCCGGATTCAGGATGGCGTTGGCCGTGAAGGCGGCGGCGGACAGGCTCGTTTTCTGCTTGCCGATGAGGATGCGGGCGCCGTCGGAGCTGTAGCCGTTCATATGCGTCAAGTACTGGCGGAAGCTGGGATAGGCGTAGTGCAGCAGGGCGTGGCGCAGGTTCCCGGTGGGGCAAGAACATTGCGGGCTGCCGTGCGGCTCGGCGCCAGCCATGCGCGCGGCGCCGCGGCGGAACAGGCGCAGCTTGCGGTCGGGATAGAAGCCGCCGTGGCGAATCCAGCGGCCTAGAAAGAGATTCAAACGGGGCTGCCAGTAGGCGTCGAATTTTGGATTGGCGATGGTCTGGCGGATTTCGTCGGCCAATTCTGGCGGGACAACCTCATCGGCGTCTAGCAGATAAATCCAGTCCGAAGTGCAGGCGTCGATGGCCAGGTTTTTCTGCGGGGTGAAGCCTTGAAAGTCGCGGTGGAAGGAATGCTTCGCGCCGTAGGAGCGGGCGATCTCCGGGGTGCGGTCGGTGGAGCCGGAGTCGACGATGACAATTTCATCCGCCCAGCGGACGCTGTCGAGGGTGCGGGGGAGTTTCGCCTCCTCATTGCGGGCGATCATGGCGACGGAGAGGGTGGGAGGCATCGCGCTCCAGTGTATCGCGGGCGGGGATGCTGGTTGAAGGTTGCGCTTCGGTCGGGAGGACAGGCTCTTTTATTGGGTGGCAGGAATTTCGTTCGCTATTTTTGCATAGGCGGCAAGCTGCTCGCGGTATTTTTCTTGGATGTCGCGCTGGGCGTAGAAGCAGCGGTACCAGTCGACGGTCATTTCGAGGGCTTCCGATAGAGGCAGCAGCGGACGCCAGCCCAGTTCGGCGGCGGCTTTCGAGCAGTCGAGGCGGACCATCTGGGCTTCCTGGGGAAGGTGGCCGGGTTCGACGGTCCAGTTCGCCTGCGCTCCCCAGGCGGTGGCGAGCTTTTCGGCGATCCAGCCGACGGGCTGAATGTCGTGGGCGGAGGGGCCGAAGTTCCACGCACCGCTATAGCGGGGGGCGTCTTCCACCAGGCGCTGGGCGAGCAGCAGATAGCCGCGCAGCGGCTCCAGCACAAACTGCCAGGGGCGGGCGGCGCGCGGGTTGCGCAGCGTGACCGGCTGTCCGGCGGCGAAGCTGCGCATCATGTCCGGGACCAGCCGGTCGGTGGCCCAGTCGCCGCCGCCGATGGTGTTGCCGGCGCGGGCGGTGGCGACGCCGACGCCGCGCGCGAGCAGAAAGGAGTCGCGGAAGGAGGCGACGACCAGTTCCATGGCGGCCTTACTGCTGCTGTAGGGATCGTTGCCGCCCAGTGGATCGGCTTCGCGATAGGCCCAGTTCCAGCCCTGGTTGCGGTAGCATTTGTCGGTGGTAACGGCAAGGACGGCGCGCACGCTGCCTGAGCGGCGAACGGCTTCAAGCAGGGTTGCGGTGCCGAGGATGTTGGTGCGGTAGGTGGCGATGGGGTCCTGCACGGCGCGCCGCACCAGGGGCTGCGCGGCCATGTGGAAGACGATCTCGGCATGACTGGCCTGGAGGGCGGTCTGAAGCGCTTCGAGGCTGCAGATGTCTCCCTGGAAATGGTGTACGCGGGCTGTGGATTTCTTGTTTTCCGCCGCCGACGTGGAGTAGCCGGAGACGATGGCCCCGAGCGACTGAAGCCACAGCGACAGCCAGACACCCTTGAAGCCGGTATGGCCGGTGAGGAAAACTTTTCTGCCGTTCCAGAATGCTTTGGATACGTCGGCCATGCCGCTATGCTCTCCTGATACAAATTCCTTCGCGAGCTATTCCGGTTGTAGGCGGGTCAACACAATTCCAGCGCTCGAATCACCGCCAGGGCGTTGGCCAGCTCGGTTCGACCGACTTTCTGCTCGAACGCGCGCTGCATTTTGTCGAAAGCCGCGATGACGCGCAGGGCGCACTTTTTTCCGGAGGGTTTGAGCGCCAGCAGATACCCGCGTGCGTCGGAGGGATCGATCTTGCGCTGGACGAGACCCTTCGCCTCCAGCGAAGAAAGGGCGTGACTGACGTTGCTGCGGGTTGCGGCGAAGGTGTCGGCCAGTTGAGACGGTTTGATGGGACGCGGCGACTCAAAGAAGATGGCAGCGAGAACGAGGGCCTCCATGAAGCCCAGGTCGTCGGCGGCGAAGGCGGCGGTGGCCACGGAGTCGGTGCGCCGCGCCGCGCGCTTGACGGCAAACATGGGACTCTCTCGAAGGAAGGCTTCAATCCGCATACCGGGTCGGACTTAGTTTACTTCATCAATTATTTAGAGCGATGGAAAAGTACCGTTGCGCCACGGTTCGGCTTCCCGCATGATCGCTAGAGGCTTTCTTGATGGTCGATCGGCTGGAACGCGGAGAGATGTGCCGGCACGGCCTTGCTGCTCTAGTTGGCGCAAGGAGAATCCGTATCCGACGCTGCCTTTTCGCGTTGGTTGCCGGGATGGGGACGCTGGGTGCGGCGGCGCAGCAGAGCGCCCAAAAGATCCCGCCCGTCCGGACCACCGTGATTGTGCTGGGTTCGGCGAGTCCTGTAACGCTGGGGGAAACGGCGCGCTCGGTGGATGTGCTCGACACGCAGGCGCACCCGCTGGCGTTCAACAACGTGGAGCAGTATCTGCGCACCGACTCTTCCGTACAGATCAATGCGCGCGGTGCGGGCGGATACCCGGCGGACATTTCCATTCGCGGAACCTCCTTCGAGCAGACGCTGGTGTTGCTGGACGGGTTTCGCGTGAACGATGCGCAGACCGGGCATAACAATCTCGATTTGCCGGTGCCGCTGGCGGCGATGACGGACATTGAAGTGCTGCACGGGGCGGGGTCGACGCTCTACGGTGCGGACGCGCTGGGCGGGGTGGTGGATTTTGTGACGCGGCGGCCAGCGGAGAAATCGTTCTGGGTGTCGGGCGGCGGCGGGAGCTTCGGGGAAAATCAACAGACGTTCGTGGGAAACTATGCAACCCGAAAATGGGCGGAGCAACTTGCCGGGCACCGAGAATTTTCGTCCGGATTTATGTACGATCGCGATTTTCGCCATGAAACTCTGAGCTCGGAGACCTGGTTGAAATCGCCGCTAGGAACGACGGACGTGCTGCTGGGCGGAGCGGATACGCCGTTCGGGGCGAACAATTTCTACGGCAACTATCCTTCGTGGGAGCGGACAAAAGTATGGTTCGCTTCGATCCGCCAGGACCTGGGAGCGAAGACCGACGCCGCGTTCGCCTATCGCCGGCACACGGACAATTACATTTTGATCCGCGACGATCCTTCTGTGTATGCGAACAACCACATCAGCACGAGCTGGCAGGCGATTGCGCGGCGCAAGACGGTGTGGAACAAGGGCGATGGCCTGTACTATGGGCTGGACTTCGACGGCGATGCAATCGACAGCAACAATCTGGGGCGGCACGCGCGCAACTGGGGGGCGGGGTATGCCGATCTCGATCTGCGCCGGTGGAAGCGGGCGACGGTATCGGTGGGCGCGCGTGAGGAGATCCTGAGCGGCGGTTACGATGTGTTCAGCCCGCAGGCGGCGGGAGCATATTGGGTGCTGCCGCGGCTGAAGGTGTGGGCTCTGGCGGGTTATGGCTTTCGGCTGCCGACTTACACGGACCTCTACTACAGCGATCCGACGACGGTGGGGAATGCAAATCTGAAGCCGGAGTCGGCATGGGATACCGAGGGCGGCTTCGACTGGTTTCCGCGGAGTTCGCTGGCGGTTTCGGTGACCGGATTTTATTCTCCGCAGAAAAATTTCATCGACTACGTGCGCACTTCGCCGACGGCGCTATGGCATGCGACGAACCTGGACGGCTTCAGCTTCGCCGGGACGGAAGCTTCCTTAATGTGGCGGGCAAACGCGAGGATGTGGCGGATGAACGCGAGCCAGCAGGTGAACGTTTCCTGGACCTGGCTGGCCAGCGCGCAGAGCGTACTGAACGGCGAGCAGTCGGAGTATGTGTTCAATTACCCGGTCAACAATGCGGTGTTTAACTGGTTCGCCAGCGTGGGAAAAGTGGTGACGATCGACAATCGCGTCCTGGTGGAGCAGCGCTATCAGCAGACGGCGTACCCGGTGTGGGATTTGTCTCTGACCCATGCGATTGGGCGAGTGCAACCGTTTCTGCAGGCGACGAACCTGAGCAATACCGGCTACGACGAAATTCCCAACGTGCCCATGCCGGGGCGTGGGTTCATCGGCGGAGTGAAGATTGTGCTGGTGGGGCCGCGGTGAGGATCCCACCCGATTGAAATGAATCCCGAGGATCCCACTCAAGCCGCAGAGAGCGCGGCTTGAAATAATGTGTTGAAAGGATGTGGGAGCGATGTAGTACGAAGGCAGGTAATCGAAGACCGACCGGCTTACGCGGAAGTGTTCCTCGATTCGTTGTCTTTCAGAACGTCAGACGTAGCGGGGCCACACATATCGTTTAATCTACAAGATCATTTATCACTGGGTTCTTAAACAAAGAAATGCGGCTGTAACGGAGAAGAATCGGTTCATTCGCAGCCATTCGACCGCTCTGGATTCTTGACGCCTCACTTTCAGAAAATATCATAATCACATCGAATATTTGCGCGGTGTGGTGCACATCGTTCGATATCGGACTTCTGTATAGCACGCAGGTCACCAACGTTGCTGACACCTGTCGGTTCCCCGTCTGAGGGTCTATATGCGCCGTCTTCAAGGCGCTGCGCAGTGGAGTGTATGAGGTCACAAAATTCGGTTGCCTTGAGAGCGCAAACTGCTTTTTCTGCGGTGGAACCATGATGCCGGAGAGGGGTCCTACCTTGTCGAGTTTGTGGCAGGTTTTGGCCATCTCCTCTGGGATCGAAAGTGACACATGAGGCGATCCAAGAAACATGTCCGTTAGAAGCGCAGTGTTTGTTGCGGGGGTGAGTCCGGTGTTATCAACTTGGAGATCAAGATCGTAACTCATGAATGCGAGGCTATTCACTCCCACGCTGGGAATCTTGGTGCCTGTTATCACAAGCCACGGCCGTTGAGATACTTCCAATGCGGCCTGAGCCGTTTTAGCCGATGTGAGAGCTGCCTTACCGCTTTGGAGCACTGCTGGTGTCTGCTTCTGTATTTCGACCAACGTATTACGTACCGCGACCCATTGCAGAAAAGCTCCTAAGGCGAGTGCGGTGGTCACGAACAAAAGAAGAACGTTAATCGCCAGTCCAACAACCGTCAAAGTATGGGGATGTACGGTAGATAGGAACCTTACCCATTTGGCAGACAGTGGTCTTTTCAACGGCTTCATGAATTGATTATCCTCCCATTACGTTTCCGAGATCGACCAATGTACAGTGTGAAATCTCTGTCCTAAAACTCTTTTCAATATCATGTGAGTCAGTCGCACGCTATTACTGACGACGCACAAAAGCCGTGGAGAGGATTTGTTGATGTCATCCCATGGCTGCCGAACAGCCGCGATGATTGCGGCGGCGATGACGACCATGGGGGCGAAGCTGTTCTGTGTTTCGCGTTCGCATAGTTCATGGGTCACGCTACAATTCAGATGACGATGCGCTACGCTCACCTAGCCCCGGAACACGCTCAGGCAACCGTGGAACGGGTGTCGGATAGCGTTTCGTCGTCACAAAGCGGAAGTGGTGAAATGGCAAACACACTAGCCTTAGGAGCTAGCGCCGCAAGGCTTGCGGGTTCAAGTCCCGCCTTCCGCACCAAAGATTCAGGGCCGATTAAAGAGTCGGCCCTTTTGGACTGTGCCTGATTTTTTGCCCACCGAGACACAGTAGCCGGGTGGTGCTGAAGGTCATTGGAGTTACGAGCCGACGGGACTGTGGTGAACGGCGGGGTGCGGCGGGCCGAAAAGAAGTACGAAATACCGCGCCCACTGGGTGCCCGTATTGCGAACGGCGTACGAGGTTTTGGAGGCGACATAGGCCGCCGACCCCGGACCCACCTGCCAGCGCTGGCCGTTGAATTCCACCTCGAGAAGACCTTCGCGCACCAGAAACAACTCATCGCCGAGGTGACTGATCATACCGTGGACTACGCTGCCCGGAGCCAGCGCGGTATCGTGGAGAGAAACGGGCATGCCAGAGTATGTGTCGCCCGCAAACAGAGGAGTGTATTGTTGATTCTTGTCGCCATCCACCGGGATATGGCTGGGATTGTAAATTTTCGAGGGCAACGCCGGGTGGGCGGTATCGTGCTTCTCGGCGGCCTGGCCGGGCGCGAGCGCAAGGGCTGCGAATGCGGGTAAGAGTGCGCAGATTTCTCGCCTTGTCCGTGCCATTTATTTTTTCTCCCAATTCAATTGACCACGTTGTTATTGTGGACCTTCAGCCGATGGCAGGGACCCGATGGGGCTCGCAGTTGCAAAGCGCCCGATTGAAATATGGTTAAGACTACCGCCTACTCAGAGCACGGTCCAGGCAGGCGAATCTTCGACTTCGATCCGGGGAACCCAACGATCGGTATGATTGCTCTCGCCGCAGCGCCGCCGGATGCGGCCACCGGGCTTTATTCTTCCATCCATCCGGCGATGGGAACGGAATACACTCTCTATCTCTACGCCCGTTCGTGCGAGGAAGCGGAGGCGGCGGCCAGGCTGGCCTTCGATGAGGTCGATCGGATTGAGGATCTGTTGAGCCATTACCGCGACGGGAGCGAGCTATCGCGGATTAATAACGAAGCCGGCAGTCACGAAGTCACCACCGATCCCGAAGTCTTCCGCTTTCTGGAAAGCGCATTCGCATGGAGCGAACGGTCCCACGGCGCGTTCGACATGACGGTGGGAACGCTGATGAAGACGTGGGGATTCTTCAATGCGCGGGGAGCCGTTGCAGCAGGGGCGGTGCAGTCAGGAGCCGTGCAGTCAGGAGCTGTTCCGTCAGGAGTTGTTCCGTCGGATGCAGCGCTTCGCGAGGTGCGCTGTCAGGTTGGATGGGAGAAGGTTCAGCTCGATCCGCAGAGGAGGACGGTGCGCTTTCTTTCCGCTGGCATGGAGCTCGACCCGGGCGGCATTGGCAAGGGGTATGCGGTCGATCGCGCCGTCCGCGTGTTGTCGAAGGCCGGGGTACGCGCGGCGTTGGTGTCCGCCGGATCGAGCAGCGTCTACGCGCTGGGCGCTCCGCCGGGGATGCCGGGGTGGAAGATTCAGATTCCCGATCCGGGCAATGAGGGAGCTGTGATTTCCGAAGTCCTGCTGCGCGACACGTCGCTTTCGACCGCGAACCGCTCGCAGAAATACTTTATCGAAGATGGCCACTTGTATGGGTCGATCATGGATCCGCGCACGCTGCGGCCTTGCGAAGGCGTTCTGCAGACCTGTGCCATCGCCGCTTCGGCGTTGGACAGCGATGTGCTATCGAACGCGCTGTTCGTGCTGGGGGCGGAAGACAGCGCCTGCTGGCTCGAAGAGTTGCCGCAGTTTTCGGCTCTGATCGTTTCCGCTACGGCGTTGCGGCACAGAGCCATACGCTGGCCGAGTTCCGTGGCCGGCATGAACCGGGCAAAACTATCCGATTACGAGGAGGATTGACAGATGAGTATCAATCGCAGGCGCCTGCTGCAGGGGCTTACACTGGGCGCCTTATCGGCGAAGCTGCCGTTTGCCGACCCGATGTACGGGGAGGCGCAAGCTGCGTCTGCGCAGCGGCCGGTCAGTGCGAACGATCGCATCCGCGTGGGGGTGATTGGACCGGGAAGCCGGGGGCAGGAGCTGATCCGGCAGTTCTTAAAAGTGCCTGACGTGGAAATTGCCACAGTCTGCGACGTATATCCGCCGCGCTTCGCAGAAGTCGAGGAGCTGGTCGGGAAGAAGGTTCCCGGGGTGACGGATTATCGGGAGCTGATTGACCGCAAAGATATCGACGTGATCGTGATTGCCACGCCGCCGGTTTTTCACGCCGCCTATTCGATTGCCGCGATGGAGAGCGGGCGCCCGGTGTATTGCGAAAAGACCACGGGATTCACCCCGGAGGAAAATCGAAGCGTTGTCGATGCGGTCGAGCGAACCGGTCAGATCTATCAGGTGGGTCATCAAAATCGCTATGCTTCGTGGTTTCATGAAGCGATCGAGAGAATCTGGCGGGGCGAAATCGGAGAACCCACGCATTTGTACGGCTACTATCACCGCACGGACAACTGGAGGCGCACGGTCCCCGATCGCAGGCTGGAGCACCTTTTCAACTGGAGGCTGTACCAGGAGTCTTCCGGCGGTCTGTTCGAGGAGCTGGGTTCGCACATGATCGACGTGGCGAACTGGCTCTTCAAAGTGGACCAGCCGCTCGCCGTGATGGGCACGACCAGCATTGTGCTGGACCATGACGGCCGCACGGTTGGAGACAATGTGCAGGCAATCCTGGATTACCCCAGGGGTCGGAGGATGTTCTTCAGCTCCATCACCGACAATGCGTTCGTCGGCAATTCGTATTGGATTTACGGGAATCATGGCACGGTGCAGATTACCGATCAGGATGCGACGTTCTATGGCCAGCACCGGAAGACCGTGACCGCCGCATCGCACGATAACGCGGTGAATCCCACACTGAAGGTGGGCGCAACCTATGCGACCGATACGGAGATGCCTTATCGTGGCCCGGGAGACCGCATTCATCAGAGAAAGGGCGAGATCCCAACGCTGACGGCCTGCAGATCCTTTATTGAGTGTGTGCGCGTCAAAGAGCAGCCCTTTGCCGGGGTGACGCCGGGTTTTGGATCGGGCATGACCTGCGCGATTGGAAAAACAGCGGTGAGGGAAGCCCGGCAAATCGCGATTCCGCAGTTGCACGACGTGTAGTGAACGTGGCGGCGAAGGAGCGATTCCAGCCGGGTCAGGAATTGCATTTATTGGAGGTAGCAAATGCGTTGTTCCATTTGGCGAGCGGTTTTTGCTCTGATACTCCTGCTGGGAACCGCGGCGGGCGCGGCGGATGCTGCCGAGACGGTTGTTTTCTATGAGCCGGGATTTCCAGCGGCTGACAGCGGCGTGGTTCAGCAGAGCGAGTTACAGACGGCTTTTCCGGGAGCGCAGTTCGCTTCGGCCAGCGAGCTTTCCGCTGCGCTGGCAAATCGCCAAACCAGCCTATTGGTCATGCCCTACGGCTCGGCTTATCCGGAGGCCGAGTGGCCGGCGATTCTGCGCTACCTGGATCGTGGAGGCAATCTGCTGGCGCTGGGGGGAAAGCCATTTACCCGCGCCGCCTATCTGGAAAAGAAAACCTTGCGCCAGCGCGAAGATAAAACCTGGCGCCTGCGCGCGCCCAGCGTAGCGGCGTCGCTGGAACTTTTTATCCAGGACTATCAGGAGACGCCCGGCTCTGAAAGCCTGACCTTCGTTGCCAATCCCGATGTGACGCCCGAGGTTCAGCCTTTTGCCTGGAAGCATGCCTGGAGTCCGGTGCTCCGGCTTTCCGTGGTGAGCCAATACAACGACGGCGGAGAAACGGGCGGGGAAGACGCGGACCTGACGACGCTGGCATGGGGCGAGCGGAACGGTCACAAACTAGCGGCACCGCTGTTTGAGATCGACCACTACCGGTACCGCTTTGTGGGCGGACGCTGGATCTTCGCGGCCTGCGAGCCGGGCCAGGACTTGCTTGAGAACGCTCATTTGCTACAGACGCTGGCCATGCTGGCCACACGGCATGGGGATCGCTTCACTTTTCGCCCCCGGGTGCCGCTGTTTCTGCCGGGCGAGGCGCTGGAATTCTTTTTTCGTCCGGCCAATCCGCTGGCAAAAATGCAGCCGGGCGACCAGCTCAAGATCCACGCGACGGTCGAGTCCGGGGCACCCCCGGTGGACGTGACGGTGGCCGCCGATCCGGACCATGCCATCACACTTCCAGCGGCCGCGGAGAAGGGCCATGGCTTCCATACGGTTGAGGCCACCCTGTTACGGGATGGAAGGCCGCTGCGAACTTACCGGTCGGGATTCTGGATGCGTGATTGGAACTACCTGCTGAGCGGGCCACGGCTGACCGTGGGCAGCGACTACTTCGAGCTGGACGGCAAGCCTTTGCCGGTGGTCGGGACCACCTACATGGCGAGCGACGTTCAACGCATGTATTTGATGCGCCCCAATGCCTACATCTGGAACCAGGACATGAAACAGATTCACGATGCCGGCCTGGACATGATCCGCACCGGGCTGTGGACGGCGTGGAGGCCGGAGCTGGGACCGGACGGCGCGATGACCGAAGATGCGCTGCGCACGGAGGAGGCCTTCCTGATGTGCGCCCGTCATAACGGGCTGCCGGTCCAGTTCAATCTGTTCTCATTTTCTCCGGAGAACTTTGGAGGGGTGAACGGCTATCTCGATCCCGCCTCGCTGGCCGGGGAATCGGTCTACGTCGATTCGATGGTGAAGCGGTTTCACGCGGTGCCGTTTCTGGCCTGGGACCTGATCAATGAGCCCAGCGCAAACAGCAACTGGTGGAAGACGCTCCCCATTCGCGATCCTTTTGAGCGGAAGGCCTGGCGGGAATGGCTGGCCAAGCGGTATCCGGACCGGGCATCGTTGTTGGACGCCTGGGCCGAGCCTTCATTTGGTATCGGCCGCCAGCCGACGCCGCAGTTGAAAAGCGTTCCGCCGGAGGTTGAGCCGGCCAATCCGCTGGCGATGCCGAAAGACGGAGCCTTCGATGTGGACAGCGTCCGCTCGGGCTTCAATCCGCTGAAGACGTACGACTATTTTCTCTTTACTCAATCTATCTTTGATACCTGGGTAGGACGGATGCGAGGAATCATTCGCGGGGACGGCTCCCAACAGCTGATCACGGTGGGACAGGAAGAAAACGGAGTCGGGAACCGGCTGGCGCCCGCGTTCTATTCTCCGCTGATCGATTTTACCGCCGACCATACCTGGTGGGACTTCGACGCGATCCTGTGGGCGTCGCTGGCGGCCAAGCTGCCCGGCAAGCCGATGCTGATCCAGGAAACCGGCGAGCAGCGACGGCTTACGCAGGACTACCATCTCCGGCTGACTCCCGAAGAAGAAAGCTGGCAGCTGGAGCGCAAGATCGCCATGGCTTTCGCGCAGGGCGCGGGGGCCCTGGAGTGGGAGTGGAATGTGAACGCCTACATGGCGGACGAGAACGAGATTACCATCGGCGCGATCCGCCCCGATGGTACGGAAAAACCTGAGGCGCGCGTGCTGGCCGGCTATGCTGCCTTTGCGCAGAAAAGTCCGGGCAGCTTTACGCACATTGAGCCGCCCGCGATTGTGATGGTGACCACGCAGGCGCTCCAATACAACAACACCAATGTGCTGGCGCTTCAAGCTCAGCAACATGGGCTGCGATCCCTGGCCTATTACGATCACATGCCGTTTCGTTTTCTGCCGGAAAACAGACTGGCTGAACTGAGAGCTCCGAAACTGGTGATCCTGCCGTCGCCCCAGGTACTGACGCAAGCGGCTTGGCGGCAGCTTCTGAGCTATGTTGCCAACGGAGGTTGCCTGCTGATTACCGGCCCGGCGGATCGCAACCAGCACTGGCAATTTGTCGATCGGCTTTCTCCGCTGGGCGTAAAGGCGGACCGGGAGACGCTCGATGTGCGCCAGGTGAAGCTGGCGATTCCCGGAGAACCGGCCATGCCGGTGACCTTCAACTACGGCGTCCAGCAGCTTCCCATCCAGGTGCTGCGTTTTCGCGATGGCGAATCGGTGAAAGCCATTTCTCATGGCAAGGGGAAAATTCTGTGGGCGGCAGACCCGGTGGAATTCGCGGAAAGCTATCTTCCGGCTGCGGCGCTTTACTCCTACGCGATGCGGCAGGCGGGGATCAAGCCGGCTTTTCAGCAATTGGTTCCGCTGTCCGCAGGCGTGCTGGCCTTCCCGACGATTCTGGACAAAGCCGTCCTGTACAGCTTCTCCAACGAAACGCTGAATCAGCAGAATGTGGATATTCAAGATGCCGCCAGTGGAGCGCGAATCCGATTCACGCTGCCCGCCGAGCGCGGAGCATTGCTGTTGATCCGACGATCGGATGGCAAGGTTCTATCGGCTTATGGTGCAGCTTCGACAGACAACGGGTCGGACGGATCGGATTCGGTGGTTCGCTCCGGGCACTTGAAGGGGCATCCTTATCCCGAAAGCCCTTAAGATGCCTTCCCGATCAATTCGCGCTCAGCTCGAAGCCAATCCTGCTCCGGGGAACCGTCCGGGTGGCCGCGCTCGGCCCAGTATTTCTCCGCCAGCCGGGCAATTTGCTCGCTGGAAGGCGGAGCTGCAGGGCGATTCTCCGTCCGCTCCGCTACGCTTATCCGGGAATTCGATCCAGAATCTGACTTAACACGTTTGGTGGCCATAATTTACTCCTTAACCTGGGGATCGATTTGCTATCTCGATAATATCAAGAAAGCCACTCGACTGTCAGGAGAAAATCTTCCAAAAACGTCAGCCGATTTGGCGGTCGCGGGCAGGGTCTTTCGATCCAAGGTTTTGGCTGTATACGTTAGAGATTCCGCCGTCAGAAACAGAGAAGCCCAGGCCTCGGAACGGAGACCTGGGCACCCGGTTAGTTGCCAGAGTTGGGGGAGTTGGCAGTCCCTTGCGGTGCGTTTCCCCCATGGTTGAAGTTGCGGTGGCGGAAGAAGTCTTCGCGCATCTGTTGCAGCTTCTGCTTCTGTTCCGGGGTGAGCGCGGCGCGCATGTCGAGGCGAAAGTCGATGGCGGCTTTGGCCTGGTCCATGCGGGCGGTCTCGACCTGCGCGAGCTTCTGGTCGATGGCGCTGCGGTCCGGGTTCTGGGCGGAGAGCAACTGGTGCAGTTCGAGTTCCCTCACCTGTACATCGGCGCGATTGCGAATCTGACTTTCGCGGAACTGGAAGGTCTCGGTGCGAATCTTATTGGCCTGGTCGGCGGAGATGCCGACGCGGGCGCGGAAGTCTGGATTCCTGACCATGCGGGCGAGCATGAACTCGCGGTGCATGTGTCCCCACTGCATGCCGGATCCGCCGCGGCGTTGCCAGGCGCCGTGGTGATGCCAGTGGGAATGGCCATCCATGGAATGGGGTCCGTTGGGGGAATGGGGTCCGTTGAGGGACTGGGGTCCGTTGGGTCCGGCCGGAGGCGGTCCGGGGGGCGGCGGAGCGGCGGCTTGACCGAAGGCCAGTGCCGAACTGACGGCGAGCGTCAGGAAAGCGACAGTCAGTTTGGAATGAATTCGCATAGCGGGATCTCCTAGTCGGATCGGCCGCGGTGCGGGAGCTCCTCGCATGCGGCCGTCTGTGTATAGAGACCCGGAAGTCGGCGATAAGTTTCCGAAGTAGGCGGGGAAAGGCGCGGAATTTATTCTGGGATCGTTATCGTGTTGAGAGCGGACCGAAGTTTTTGCCTTCCACCCTCGCCGCAAAAGAGGCGGCGAGGATGGGGCACCCAAATTGTTTCCGCATCCGGCAAGTGAAGAGTCGCGATAGGCTGGAGGCATGAGCCAGCCCATGCATTCGCCCAACATCAATATTGTTCAAACGCCGGACTATCGGGACAGCTACGCCAACAGCGTGCAGGTGCGCGCCAGCGTGTGGGACTTTCTGCTGGTCTTCGGCGCCGCGCGGCAGGATGTGCCGACGGAAGTGACGCTGAACAACTTTCAGGGAATCTATCTGAGTCCGCAGCAGGCCAAGGCGTTATGGAACCTGCTGGGCCAGAACCTGGCGCAGTACGAGCAGGCTTTCGGTGTGATTAAGATTGAGCCGGCACAGAGCTTTCCCGGCGTTATGCCCGGCAGCAACGGTCCGATACACTAAGCCGAATTCCGTGCCGAGAGAGAGAAACGCAGGTCCCTCCACTCCGCTACGCTTCGGTCGGGATGACAGTCATTTTCCATTTGGCCTGGGTACCCCGTTTTTGAACACTGCTAAGCCGGCGTTGCCGGGAAGGAGATCTGCTTGCCAGCGTTGAACCCGCGGATCGTCCCCTCGCCGCATGACGGTTCCAGGCGGAATTGGCTTTCGCTTCGGCTGCATGGTGACGGGCCGGTGCCGGCGTGGATGGTTTTTCCCGTTATTTACGGGCTGGTGGTGGCGACGCACATCGGCCTGCTGCGGCTGCCCTATTTCTGGGACGAAGCGGGCTACTATATTCCCGCGGCGTATGACTTTTTTCGCAGCGGTTCTCTGATTCCCTACTCCACGCTGAGCAATGCGCATCCGCCGCTGCCGGCGCTCTATCTTGCGTTGTGGTGGAAGCTGTTCGGGTTTGCGCCGGTGGTGACGCGGCTGGCGGTGGCGCTGGCGGCGGCGTTCGGGCTGACCGGGGTTTTTGTGCTGATGCGGCGGCTCTTGAATGCTCCGGTCGCCGCGGCCACCACGCTGCTGACGGCGCTCTATCCGGTCTGGTTTACGCAGAGCACGCTGGCGCAGGCGGACATCTATGCCGCTGCGGCCACGCTGTGGGCGCTGGTCTACGCGCTGGACGAGTTGCCGACGGCACGGCGGGGATGGATAGCCGCGTTCTGGTTTTCCGTGGCGGCGCTGGCCAAGGAAACCGCGATCATTACGCCGCTGGCGCTGGTGGTGTGGCACGCGTGGGAGACGTGTCGCAAGCCCGCGTCTGCCCGTGGGCACTGGCGGGCGGCGGGACAGTTTGCGATTCCCGTGCTGCCGTTGTGCGCCTGGTACGGCTATTACTTCCATAAAACCGGCTACCTTTTCGGCAACCCGCAGTTCTTCCGCTACAACGCCTTGGGCACGCTGCATTTCGAGCGCTTCCTGTTCGCTCTGGGGGAGCGGCTGATGCAGGTGACGGTGTACATGAACCTGTTTGTCCCGGTGCTGTGCATGGCGGTGGTGATGTTTCTGCCCGCGCTGCGCACGGAGGATGGCGCCAAGCGGCCGCGGGTTTCGTGGAACGCGCAGGCGCAGATCGGCATCCTGTTGCTGGCGAACGTGGTGTTCTTCTCGCTGGTGGGCGGGGCGGTGCTGGCGCGCTATCTGCTGCCGCTGTATCCGCTGATTCTGGTGCTGTGCGTATCGACCTGGCGGCGGCGGGTGACAGAGTGGCCGTGGATCGTGGCATTGAGCGTGGTCGCGTTTGTCGCGGGGCTGTTTGTCAATCCGCCCTACCGCTTTGCTCCGGAAGACAACCTGAGCTACCGCAGCATGATCGTGATGCAGCAGAAGGCAATTGCCCAGGTGCTAAATCGCGCGCCGGGGGGGACGGTGCTGACGGCGTGGCCGGCGACCGATGAGCTGACCCACCCGGAGCTGGGCTATGTGCGGAAGCCGGTGCGGGTGGTTGCGATCGACAATTTCTCCCTGCCGCAGATCGAGGCGGCGATGACACTGCGGGGATTCGACGCGGCGCTGGTGTTTTCGACCAAGTACGAAGCCGCGAACACTCCGCACTGGATGCGGCTGGGCGATGGAGCGTGGAACCGGAGATACTTTGGCGAGCACTACGACTTGCCGCCGTGGCTGATCGCGCGGCTGTTGCATGGCGATGTGGTGTGGAGCGCTCGCAGCCGGGGCTTGTGGACCGCCGTGCTGCTGTTCAATCGGCCGCAGGCGGCTGCGCTGTTGCCGGCGGTTGAAAAGCGCTTCTGAAGAGGGGCGAAAACTCTATAATCACGACAGTGAAGCGACCAGTCATGATCGTGCGTTCCATTCGCCGTGGACTTGTTTTGTGCTGCGTGGCATTGCTGGCGTGCGCGCCGGTGGCGGCGCGGGCGGCGAACGCGCTGCGCCTGGATGGGCATCTGGTCTGGGTGATGCCGTTTCAGAACAACTCCGGCCAACCGGGCCTGGACTGGATCGGCGCGTCGTTTCCCGACATCATGAACCAGCGGCTGAGCTCCGCCGGGTTTCTGACCATCCGCCGGGAAGACCGGCGCTATGCGATGCATCATCTCGGCCTGCCGGTCGATTTTCATCCTACGCAGGCCACCACGTACCACATCGCGCAAACGCTCGATGCCGACTATGTGGTCTTTGGAAACTACAGCGTGACGAATGGTCAGATCACGGCAACGGCGCGGGTGCTGACGATGAACGGCCCGAGCATGGCCGCTCCGCTGGAGGAGCAGGGAAAGCTCGACCAACTGATCGACATTGAAGACGAGCTGGCGTGGAAGGTGGCCATGCAGATCGAACCCGATCTGAATCTGGATGAGCAGACCTTTCTTGCCGCCGGCCGGGGGCTGCGCCTGGACGCGTTTGAAAATTTCATTCGCGGCCTGATCGAAACCGACCCGCAGGAGCGCATTGGGCACCTGAGCAAGGCGGTCGCGCTAAGTCCGAATTATGCGCAGGCGTGGTTCGCGCTGGGGAAGGCCTACTTTCTGAACCAGCAGTATGAGAAGGCGGAAGCCGCCTTCAGCCGGATTCCCAAAGGCAGCCGGCAATGGCTGGAAGCCAATTTCTACGAAGGTTTGAGCCACCTGTACACGGGCAACTACGCGCGGGCGCAAGCCGAATTCGCCGCCATCGCAGCGGTGCTGCCGATGCCGGAGGTGCTGAACAACGAGGGCATCGCCATCAATCGCCGGGGACAGAACGGGACCGCGTTTTTTGAGCGTGTGGTGCGGCTCGATCCGCAAAATGCGGACTACTGGTTCAACCTGGCGGTATCCCAACGCCGTACCAAGAGCTATGACGATGCGTTGAAGGCGGTGGACCGCTGCCTGGCGATTCGACCGCACGACGAGGAAGCGCAGCAATTGCAGCAGAACCTGGTGATGTTGAAGTCGGCCCCGGCAGCGGTCCAGACGGTGAGCGCGGCCAGCGCTACCAAAGCATCCAACACGGCCGCACCGGTGGCGACGGCGGACAACTCCGCCGCTGGCGCGGACGATTCCGGCGACGCCACCGACGCCAGCGATTCCAGCGACGCCGACGATTCCCCAGCCACCGTGGCACAGGATGCGACGACCGCCGGAGGCGCGAGCAGCCAGGATTACGAGCCGCTCGAGCGCATTGCCCGCTCCTACGACGAAAGCTCCTTCCGCCAGGCGGCATTTGAGATGGAGCAAATCAACGCTCTCAAGCTGCGTGCCCTGCCTGCGGCCGAGCAGGCCCGTTTGCTGTGCCGACAGGGGACGGGGTACGTCAACGACGGGCTGCTGCTGGAGGCGGAGCGGCAGTTTCAGCTCGCGCTCGGCGCCGATCCGTCCAGCGCGGAGGCACATGCAGGGCTGGCGCAGGTGCATGAATACGCGGGCAACGCAACTGTGGCGCGACAGGAAGCGGGCAAGTCGCTGGCGGAGAAGCCGAATGCCGCCGCGTATTTGGTGCTGGCGCGGATCGCGCTGGCCGAGCGCGCCTATCCGGAGGCGCGAAAAAATGTGGAGCTGGCGTTGCAGCTGGAACCCCGCAACAGCGCTGCTCAGGGGGTTCTGCAGGCGATCGACGCCCAGCAGTCCCAGCATCCATAGAGGGTCCCATGCGGACGAACGTGCGAACCTGCGGTCTGATTGTTGCGGCTGGGTTGGGTTTCGCTTTCCTGTTGGTGCGCGCGCAGGCGACGTCGTCTCGCCCGGTGGTGGTGGAGCTGCCGCTGCACGCTACGATCCAGCCCATCAGCGCCAGCTATCTGAAGCGCGGGTTGCGCCATGCCGCAGCGATCCACGCGGCCGCGGTGGTGGTGGAGATGGGAACGCCGGGCGGCCTGCTGAGCTCGACGCGAGTTATGGTGTCGGCCATCGAGGAGTCGCCGGTGCCGGTGATCGTCTATGTTGCGCCTTCGGGCAGTCGCGCGGGCTCGGCGGGATTTTTCATTCTGGAGTCGGCCGACGTTGCCGCCATGGCGCCGGGGACGGAGGCGGGCGCGTCGCACCCGATTCTGGAAGGCAAAAAAATGGGGCCGATCCTGAAGCAGAAGATCGAGAACGACGCGGCAGCGTTTCTGCGCTCCTATGTATCGCGCCGCGGCCGCAATGTGCCGGCGGCCGCGGAAGCGGTGCTCCATTCCAAGTCCTACACGGATGAAGAAGCGCTCAAGCTGCACCTGATCGACGTGATTGCTCCGAACCTGCCCGCGCTGTTGAAACAGTTGAACGGAACCACGATTACCCGTTTCAGCGGAGCGAAGCAGACGCTCGACACCGGAGACGCCAGGGTGGAAATTGTGCTGCCGAGCACGCGCGAGCGCATCCTGGGCGCGCTGACCGATCCCAACCTGGCGGTCATTCTTCTGATCGTCGGCGGGCTGCTGATTTACCTGGAATTCCATGCCCCGGGAACGATCATCCCCGGCGCGCTAGGGACGCTGCTGGTGCTGCTGTCGCTGTTCGCGCTGGACCTGCTGCCGCTAGAATATACGGCGGTGGGCTTTCTGGTGGCAGCGGCGGTCCTGTTTGTGCTGGATGTTAAATTCGTCACCCACGGCATCCTGGGCCTGGCTGCCATCGGCTGCCTGGTGTTCGGACTGCTGACGCTGGTCAACGGGCCGATTCCGGAGCTGCGGGTGCATCTGAGCACGGCGCTGGGAGCGGGGATCGGCTTTGGTGTCATCACGATTTTTCTGGCGACCATCGCCGTCCGCGCCCAGCGCAGTAAAGTGCAGACCGGCGGCGAAGGCCTGCTGAACACGGTGGGGATTGCGCAGACCGCGCTCGAGCCGGATGGACATGTACAGGTGCACGGCGAGCTATGGATGGCACATGCCGAGGACCCGATTGCCGCCGGCGAGAAGGTGCGCGTGCGCGGCCGCCGGGGACTTATATTGGACGTGGAGCGTGACCGGCGGGGTTCGTAAATGCGGATTCACGATGGGAGACCCCCGGGGCTCGTGCTATACATCGGAAGGCAGGCCGCACACGGCAGCCGCGTGCAGGTTTCGAGTCGAAGCGATCGTGTTGCAGCTCGGGAAAAATGCAGGCCCCCCATTCGACTCGCCTGCGGCTCGCTCCGGGCAGGCTCTCGACTGCGTCATTGCTTTGCAATGACTTCGCTCGGGATGAGAATTGTTTTCTGCAACAGAATATTTTCGAACCGCTCTGGGGGGGATCTGCATGTCACCGACAATCATTGTCATCGTCGTTATCATCGTGGCCTTGTATCTGTTCAGCTCCATCAACATTCTGAAAGAGTATGAGCGCGGGGTCATCTTCCGCCTGGGGCGGCTGTTGCCCCAGCCCAAGGGTCCCGGCATCGCTCTCGTGTTTCGACCGTTCGACGGGATGGTGCGGATCTCGCTGCGGCAGGAGGCGATGGAGGTTCCGCCGCAGGACATCATCACCCGCGACAACGTGACGCTGAAGGTGAACGCGGTGATTACGATGCGCGTCATCGACGCTTCCAAGGCGGTGGTGGAAGTGTCGAACTACGTCTATCAGACCTCGCAGTTCGCCCAGACGACGCTGCGGTCGGTGCTGGGGGAAGTCGATCTCGATGAACTGCTGGCGCATCGGGAAAAGCTGAACATGAAGATTCAAACCATCATCGACGAGCACACTTCGCCGTATGGGCTGAAGGTGGTCAGCGTCGAGGTCAAGCAGGTGGACCTGCCGGAGTCGATGTTGCGGGCCATGGCGCGGCAGGCGGAGGCGGAGCGGGAAAAGCGCGCCAAGGTGATCAACGCCGAGGGCGAGTTCAACGCCGCGCAGCGTTTGCTGGACGCCGCCACGCTGCTGGCGCAGCAGCCCATCACCATGCAACTCAGGTACCTGCAGACACTGCGGGAGATCGGCACGGAGAAAAATACCACGGTGGTGTTCCCGCTGCCGCTGGAACTGGTGACACTGCTGCAGCATGTGACCAAGAGCATTCTGCCCAAGCCGGGCGAGGGCGCTTGAGAACGGCTCTGCAGGAAGAAGAACCGGGGACTTGCGACGCGGCCGAGACGCGCTGGCACCCGGGTAGCATTCTGGTCTTCTTCTTTGCCGCGTCGCTGATTTCGGCGGTGGTTTTCGGGCTGGGATATTCTTTCGGCCGTCGTGGAACGGCGCGCGCTGAGATGAGTTACGGCAGTGTACCCGCCGAAGGCGCCGTGCCGGCATCGCGCCAGGCCAGCGGCGCAGTCGCCATGCGGCCGGCAAGCACAGTCCGTCGTCACCGTTCCAGCGGGTCAACCGTTGCGGACGCGCACGGCGAGATCGCCGGTCGCGGCGGACGTTTCATGGTGCAGGTGGGCGCGGTCGGCAGTCGCCGGGAAGCGCGCAAGCTGGTGACGAAGCTACGGAAAAGCGGCTTCCAGGCAGAAGTCTATCCGGGCCGGCACGACCGCTATCTTCATGTGCAGATCGGGCCTTTTCGCACGCCGGAAGAGGCGGCCAGGATGCGGCGTCGGGTAATGGCGAGGGGCTAGAGCATTTAACCCATAGGTGTATATTATTTCTGGCGAAGTCTCAGCGATACAACAGGGATGGGGAGAGCATATTCGGACGATCTGCGGCGGAAGCTGCTGGAAGCGCACAGTCGCGGGGATGGAA